>Ga0256406_1000372_pt1 | contig 84282 bp, 69 predicted proteins | sample RumenRJG_03DNA_FD_185986 | JGI IMG/M metagenome (GOLD analysis project Ga0256406, IMG submission 185986) | Bovine rumen microbial communities from Lethbridge, Alberta, Canada - RJG_03 | ecosystem: Host-associated > Mammals > Digestive system > Stomach > Rumen | place: Canada: Alberta | collected...
GAGATGAGATATCCCATACGCAAGTAGAAAGACCACTTGAAGACTACGAGTTTGATAGGGCAGAGGTGGAAGCACCGTAAGGTGTGGAGCTGACTGTTACTAATCGGTCGAGGGTCTGACCAAAGCGAAGAATCGGGCTTACAGGCAGACGGGCGAACGGAAGCACATCACGAAGTGTGTGCTGACGGGAGGACGGATGACTGGAAGAAAGTTTGCGGAGCAAACTTCATGAAAAATGTGCGAAGCACATTTGAATGACCGATTCAAGCGGTCCATAAATTATTCAATGCAAAGCGGATGTTCCGGAAAAGTTTGTGTGTTCAGTTTTGAAGGTATGTGTTACCTTCTTTTTTCATATACAGGGGACTGGTCAAATGGCATGATAGGGGTCTCCAAAACCTTTGGTGGGAGTTCGATTCTCTCGTCCCCTGTACATCAAACCGGAAGCAGAGTTGACTGTTTCCGGTTTTTTTATTAAGATAATCTTCGTTGATTATTCATATATTTTTTCCTATAGTCAAGTAACTGACACAATAACATTACATATCTGACTGCATACATGACGCGCATATTCCCTGTTTTTTCATTTAATATTTGAAAGGAAAGACGATGTATCCCAGAAAAAAATGGATTCCCATAGCGGTGATTCTTTATCTGGCTCAGTTTGTTTTTGAAGTAATCGCTCTTGTTGAAATCATGTTGACAAACATGCTCCCCGATAACATGGTTCTTGTGATCGCTCTGGTTTTCGTCCTGATGCTGATCATCACCGGTATGATGCTTTTCAGGGGCATGTGGAGGAAACCTTCAACCGCAAGAAGAGTTCGAAGAGTAGTGGCAATTGTTCTTGCAGCGGTCGTGGCTGCAGGCTCTCTCTGGGTTACCCATCTGGCGACACGTCTGAATGAAACCGTAAACTCCATTACAGCGGACAATGCCGGTGATCAGCAGATTGCAGCATATGTGGGCGTCTACGTGATGAGCAGTGACAAGGCTGAGAGCATCAATGATCTTACTTCCGCTTCCTTCGGAATCATGGAGAATTTTGACCAGTCCAATACGCAGTATGCTGTCAACTATATCAACGATCAGACCGGAACAAAAATCACCACATCTGATTTTCCGTCCATGGTTGAACTGGCGCAGGCACTCTACGACGGTAAAACCGAGACGATCATCATGAATGAGGCCTATGCCGGCGCTCTCACAGGATTTGATCAGTTCGTTAATTTTGATACGGATACCAGGGAAATACTCCAGATCCCTGTCATCGTCAGTGGCAACGGTGATGACAGCAATAACCTTGTCAGCAGTTCGGCAAGCTCACAGGAAATAATGGATGCCATTGATAAGGCCGCGTCGAAGTCCGATATCACCAAAACGCCTTTTATCATGTATCTGAGCGGTTCTGATACCCGGGAACAGATGCTGGTGACCAGCCGAAGCGACGTAAACCTGCTCATGGTGGTTAATCCGTCCACGCATCAGATTCTGCTGTTAAATACACCACGTGATTACTATGTGGAGAATCCTGCAGGCAATTACGCTTATGATAAGCTGACACACTGCGGAATTTACGGCATCGATAATTCGGAAAAGACGCTGGAGAATCTGTATGATCTGAAGGTGAATTATTACATGCAGATCAATTTCACCGGCTTTGAGAATCTGGTTGATGCAATCGGAGGCATTACGGTATATTCACCGGTTGCTTTTTCCGCCAACGATATCGATGGCTCAGGCTATGAGTTCGTCGAAGGAGAAAATAAGCTGAATGGCGATCAGGCACTGAAGTTTGCCCGTGAACGTCATGCCTTTGCTTCCGGAGATAATGCCAGAGGCGAAAATCAGATGCGCGTGATCACTGCCATCATTGATAAAGTCACCTCAAACGGCGCTACGGTGCTGCTGAACTATGACAAGATCATGTCCAGTATTGAGGGAATGTTCATGACGGATCTCTCTGACAGCGATATTGCCGCCCTTGTAAAAATGCAGCTGACCGATCAGCCCAAGTGGAATATCAAGTCCTATGCTGTAACGGGCGAGGGAGGATCTGAGTATACGTATTCCGCACCTTCCTCCACGGCGTATGTGATGTACCAGGACAAGGATATGGTCGATACGGCTTCAAAACTGGTGAAAAAGGTTATGAACGGAGAAGAGCTGACAGATGAAGATCTGACGACATCTTCCAGCTCTGATTCATCATCATCTTCTTCGGATGAGGGAACCACCTACAGCGATGAATCATCCGATAACAGTTACAGCCAGTACAGTACCGGCAGTACATACAGCTCCGGCAATAATTCTTCCACTTATAACAGCGGGTATAATTCTTCTACCTACAACAGCGGCTATAATTCTTCCACATATGACAGCGGAAATTACAGCTCCGGGGATTATTACAGCGACAACACCTATGGTGATGACAGCTCCGGCTATAACAGTACGGGTTATGACAGCTCGGGTTACGATAACAGCTATGGAGATACATCAACCACAGATAATACGGGCTATGACAACACGGATGCTTCGTATCAGGGTGGTGGAACGACGTACTGAATGAAGCTGTTTACACAGCGACAGAGCAGTCAGGCTTCATGCAGTAAGGTAACATTATTTTTACCATGGGACTCAGTGAATGCAGGATAAATAAATGGGAAAAATCACGATTCAGGAATTTACGACAAAGAATCCGATCGAACTGATCGGAAGAGAAGCCGGTACCTGCTGGGGATCGGATACAGAAACACCGGAGAAGAATTACAGGCGTGGCATCGGCTGTCTGAATGAGGGCCATGGCCGTACCTTTGAATATCCGGATGTCTATATGATCATCGATGGTTATTCCGCACGGGTGATCCGAGAGTGGTATACGCATATCGGCGGAGCTCCGACGAGACTGCAGGCAAGTACCCGGTACATCAATTATGAGAAGGGTTTTACCTATGTGACACCGCACTCGGTACAGGCCAGCGAAGAGGCCGGGAAAATTTACCAGGATGCCATGGCTGATATTGCAGAGGCACTTCGCAAGCTGGAGGCACTTGGCATTCCCCGTGAGGATTCAGCCATGCTTCTTCCGCTTGGCATGACGACAAAGATCGTGGATAAAAGGAATCTTCGCAATCTCATCGATATGTCCCGTCAGCGGATGTGTACGAGAGCGTACTGGGAATTCAGAGAGATGTTCAACGACATCTGCCAGGCACTGTCTGCATACTCCGAGCAGTGGAAATATCTCGTCGATCATTATATGATGCCGAAGTGTGAAGTACTCGGCTACTGTCCCGAGAAAAAGTCCTGCGGCCGCAAACCGCGGAAGGAAGATATGTAAAAAACTGAATAAGATCAGATAAAGAAATCCGGGTTGCTTCACAGCAGCCCGGATTTCTTTTGTAAGATGGTTGCGGAATCTCAGCAATACAAATATCCATACATACTGAATTTATGCCTCGTACAGATTCGCTTCCGTATCCCTCAGATTTTTGTTGGCGGTCGACAGCATCAGTTTGATTCGATTCAGCTGGTTAACCTCCGATGCGCCCGGATCGTAATCGATGGCGACGATGTTCGCTTTCGGATAATCGGCACGCACGGCTTTGATGACACCCTTGCCGACCACGTGGTTCGGCAGGCAGCCAAAAGGCTGGATGCAGACGATATTTTCCACACCGCCGTGGATCAGCTCCATCATCTCACCGGTGAGGAACCATCCTTCGCCGGTCTGGTTGCCGACGGAAACAATGTCAGAGGCGTATTTCGCCAGATCCTCGATGTTGGAGGACGGTATGAAATGCCGGCTGTTGATGAATTCCTCATCAGCCGCCCGGCGGAGCATTTTTACAGCACCGATCGCTGCCTTGCGAACGGCCATATTGCTCCAGGACATCTCATAGTGCTCATGGCGGAACTGAGAGTTATAGAAGCTGTACATGAAGAAGTCCACGAAATCCGGAACAACAGCTTCCGCGCCCTCACTCTCCAGCAGATCGACCAGATGATTGTTGGCTGTCGGCGCATATTTTACCAGGATCTCACCGACAATGCCGACCCGCGGCTTGCGTACCTCATTGACCGGCAGGCGGTCAAAATCACGGATGATCTGGCGGCAGAGCGTTCTGAACCTGCGCAGGCTTACGTGTTTGTCGCTGACAAAATGTCTGCAGATCTTATCCCATTTCTGATGCAGGCGGTTGGCAGAACCCGGCGTCTTCTCATACGGTCTCATGCGGTACAGGCATTTCATGAGAACATCACCGAGTATGGCGGCATAGGTTACCCTGATCGCCAGTTCCGGGGTGATCTTGAATCCAGGATTGGATTCCAGGCCGGCCAGATTCAGGGAGATGACAGGCACCTGTTCGAAGCCCGCTTTCTTCAGGGCTCTCCTGATAAAAGCAATGTAGTTCGATGCCCGGCATCCGCCACCTGTCTGGCTCATGATAATCGCCGTATGGTCCGGATCATACTTGCCGGAGTTTAAGGCCTGCATAAACTGGCCTACAACGAGGAGAGAAGGATAGCAGGCGTCATTGTTGACGTAACGAAGTCCCTGGTCGATCGCCGAGCGGTTGTCGTTATCCAGCACCACCAGATTGTAGCCGGCCGAGTCGAAAGCTGACTCGATCAGGCTGAAGTGAATGGGTGACAGCTGCGGCGCGAGGATCGTGTATCTCTGATCCTTCATTTCCTTTGTAAACGGAACTTTTTTGATCGCAGAAGATTTGATCTCACGGGGTTCCGGATTCTTTTCTCTTGCGCGGACGGCTGCAAGGAGCGAACGGATCCTGATCCTGACAGCGCCCAGGTTGTTGACTTCATCGATTTTCAGAACGGTGTAGATCTTGCTGCTTCCCGAGAGGATCTCATAGACCTCATCGGTTGTGACAGCATCAAGACCGCAGCCGAAGGAGTTCAGCTGGATCAGCTCCAGGTCATCGCGGGTCTTGACAAAGTTGGCCGCGGCATAGAGCCTCGTGTGGTACATCCACTGATCGTTGACGCGGATCGGGCGCTCGATTGGCGCAAGGTGCGACACGGAATCCTCTGTCAGGACAGCCACATCATAGGAGTTGATCATCTCCGGGATGCCGTGATTGATCTCCGGGTCAATGTGATACGGACGTCCGGCGAGGACAATGCCGTGATGTCCGGTTTCCTTCATCCATGCCAGAACTTCCTCGCCTTTTCTGCGCACATCTTCACGCACTTTTGCCATTTCATCCCAGCCGGCCTGGCAGGCTTCACGCACTTCTTTTTCCGGAAGATCGGAGAAAACGCGCACCAGCCCATCCGCCAGCACCTTCTCACTGGAGAAGGAGAGGAAAGGATTCATGAAGCGGATCGACGGATCCTTCAGATCATCGACGTTATTTTTGATATTTTCCGCATAGCTGGTGACGATCGGGCAGTTATAGTGGTTGACGGCATCTGGGAACTCATTGCGCTCAAACGGAATGCACGGGTACCAGATCGTCTTGATTCCCTGCGAGATCAGCCATTCGATATGGCCGTGAGATATCTTGGCCGGGTAGCAGGCTGTATCCGAAGGGATGGACTCAATACCGAGTTCATATATTTTTCTCGTGGACTGCGGCGAGAGAATGACACTGAAGCCGAGTTTCGTGAAAAATGTGAACCACAGCGGATAGTTTTCGTACATATTCAGCACGCGCGGGATACCGATCCGGCCGCGGGGCGCCTCATCGTCCGTGAGAGGCGTGTAGCCGAAGATCCGGTTGTATTTCCACTCGTACATATTCGGGATATGATGCGCGTTTTTCTCCTTGCCGATGCCGCGTTCGCAGCGGTTGCCGCTGATATACTGACGTCCGCCGGAGAAACGGTTGATGGTGAGACGGCAGTGGTTGGTGCAGCCCTTGCAGTAAGCTGTCTTCGTAGAGTACTGCAGCGTTTTGATCTTCTCGATCGGCAGCATGGTCGTCTGCTTTCCCTCGCAGCGGTCCCTGGCGATCAGTGCGGCGCCGAAGGCACCCATGATACCTGCGATATCAGGGCGCACAGCCTGGCAGTCCGCGATGCGCTCAAAGCTGCGGAGAACGCCGTTATTATAGAAGGTTCCGCCCTGCACGACGATGTGTTTTCCGAGTTCTTTGGCATCGGAGACCTTGATGACCTTGTAGAGTGCGTTGCGGATGACGGAGTAGGCGAGGCCGGCGGAGATATCGGCGACAGTTGCGCCCTCCTTCTGTGCCTGCTTTACTCTGGAGTTCATGAAAACGGTGCAGCGCGTGCCGAGGTCTATCGGGTGCTCGGCGAAAAGCGCCTCCTGGGCGAAATCCTTTACCTCGTAGCCGAGGGAATTCGCAAAGTTCTCAATGAAGGATCCGCAGCCTGAGCTGCAGGCTTCATTGAGCATGACGCTGTCTACGGCGCCGTCCCTGATCTTGATGCATTTCATGTCCTGTCCGCCGATGTCGAGGATGCAGTCGACCTCAGGATCGAAGAACTGCGCAGCGGTGTAGTGAGCGATGGTCTCAACCTCGCCCTCATCCAGCATCAGCGCGGACTTGATCAGCTGCTCGCCGTAGCCGGTCGAGCAGGCATAGGCAATGCGCGCAGTCGAAGGCATCAGACGGTAGATTTCCTCGATCGCTTTGATGGATGTGGCGAGCGGATTGCCGTGGTTGCTGTCGTAGAACGAATACAGCAGTTTGCCGTCTTCACTGATGACGGCCGCCTTGGTCGTTGTCGATCCGGCGTCAATGCCGAGATAGCAGTTGCCACTGTACGTGGAAAAATCGCCGGTTGCCACCTTATCCCTGTCATGCCGTGCGACGAATTCCTCATATTCTTTTTTGTCTTTGAAAAGCGGCGCCATTCTGGCCACTTCCATCTGAAGCTTAATGCCTTTGGAGAGCTGCGTTTTCATCTCGCCGAGGGAGACCGCGCATTTTTCATCTGCATTCAGTGCGGAACCCATTGCCGCAAAGAGATGGGAGTTTTCCGGCACGATCGTGTGTTCCTCGTCAAGGTTCAGCGTCCGGATGAAACAGGCGCGGAGCTCGGAGAGGAAGTGAAGCGGTCCGCCGAGAAAGGCCACGTGACCGCGGATCGGTTTGCCGCAGGCAAGGCCGGAGATCGTCTGATTGACAACTGCCTGAAAAATAGACACGGAGAGATCTTCCTTCGTGGCGCCTTCGTTGATGAGCGGCTGAATATCGGTTTTGGCGAACACACCGCAGCGCGCTGCGATCGGATAGATTGCCTTGTAATGTTTGGCGTATTCGTTGAGCCCGGGGGCATCTGTCTGCAGAAGCGATGCCATCTGATCGATGAACGATCCGGTACCGCCGGCGCATACGCCGTTCATTCTCTGCTCGATATTGCCGTTTTCAAAATAGATGATCTTTGCGTCCTCACCGCCGAGCTCAATGGCCACGTCTGTCTGCGGCGCAGTGAACTGAAGCGCGGAGGAAACAGCGATAACTTCCTGTACAAAAGGTATGTTGACGCTCTTGGCGAGAGCAAGTCCGCCGGAACCGGTGATCACGGGATGAACCGTGATGTTGCCGAGTTTGTCTTCTGCCTCACCCACGAGATCAGCGAGTGTCTCCTGAATCCGGGCAAAGTGCCGGCGGTAATCGGAAAAAAGGATCTTGCGGTCGATGTCCATGAGAACGACTTTGACTGTCGTGGATCCGATATCTATGCCAAGTGTATAATCCATTTCTGACATTAAATATCTCCTCTTATGATAAGTGCATTATTGCATGCATTATAAATCCTGTTTCCGCCGAAAAGCAACCGGACGCAGGCGCTCTTGCCACAACTTCAGGAATGTGTCCCAATTTAAACAGGTGAACAGCTCCCACAGCGACCGTAGGGGCTTGACAGACGAAAAAGTATCCGATAGCGTTAGGATGATTCAGGCAAGTCAGATCAGCTGACTTATAGACAGGTAAGGAGTGTGTATAATGGCGGAATACAGAATCGTAAGCACCTGCGGACAGGCGAAACACGCGGAGTTTCAGACTGTTCACGGCACGGTACAGACACCGGTATTTATGAACGTGGGAACCGTGGGCGCTGTCAAGGGCGGCGTCTCTTCGGATGATCTGGAGAGGATCGGAACACAGATTGAGCTGTCAAATACCTATCATCTGCATGTGCGCACAGGTGATGAGGTGATTAAAAAAATGGGCGGTCTTCATAAGTTTATGGCGTGGAATCGTCCGATCCTGACGGATTCCGGCGGCTTCCAGGTGTTTTCACTCGCCGATATTCGCAAGATCCGCGAGGAGGGCGTAACTTTCCGCTCTCATATCGACGGCCACAAAATTTTTATGGGCCCGGAGGAGAGCATCACCATCCAGTCCAACCTCGGTTCGACGATCGCCATGGCTTTTGACGAATGCCCTTCCAGCGTTGCGGACAGAATCTATGTGAAGAATTCGATTGACCGTACGGCGCGCTGGCTGGTTCGCTGTAAAAATAAGCTGGATGAACTGAACGCCAGGGAGGACACGGTCAATCCGCATCAGCTTCTCTTCGGTATCAATCAGGGCGCTGTATACAATGATCTTCGGATTGATCATGCAAAACAGATCACGGAGCTGGATCTGGACGGCTATGCGATCGGCGGTCTTGCGGTCGGCGAGACGCATGAGCAGATGTATGATGTGCTGGATCATGTGGTGCCGTATCTGCCGAAGGATAAGCCGACATATCTGATGGGCGTCGGAACACCGGCGAATATCATCGAGGCTGTGGACCGGGGCGTTGATTTTTTCGACTGCGTATATCCGAGCAGAAACGGGCGCCATGGTCATGTATATACGCACCATGGCCATCTGAACCTTGTCAACGCGCAGTATACGGAGGACGACAGGCCGATCGAAGAAGGTTGTCAGTGTCCGGTTTGCCGACGCTACAGCCGCGCGTACATCCGGCACCTGCTGAAGGCGGGGGAGATGCTGGGACTCAGGCTGTGTACGCTGCATAACCTTTATTTTTACAATCACCTGATGGAGGAGATTCGCGCAGCGATCGACAGCGGCACCTGGGATACCTGGAAAAAGGATACGCTGTATGCGATGGATGAGGAGCACGAGATACATACCGTCATGCATCAGCCGGTGTATTACCAGAAGGTGCGTGCGAAAGAAGAATAAAAACCAATCAGGTCTTGTTACCGGCGGGCAATTTGTGTATGATAAGGAAAGTGATTTTACGCATAATTTTGGAGGATATGAATTATGATATTTGCCAGTTCTTCGAGTAGCGGTGGTGGTATGGCCAGTATGATCATTCTTCTGGTAGTGATGGTTCTTCTGATGTATGTTCTGATGATCCGTCCGCAGAGGAAGGAAGAGAAGAGAATGCAGGCGATGCTCAGTTCGCTGGAAGTCGGCGACGCAGTCGTGACGACCGGCGGTTTTTACGGAATCGTCATCGACATCAGCGATGAAGATGTCATCGTCGAGTTTGGCAATAACAAGAACTGCAGAATCCCGATGCGGAAGGAAGCAATCGCCCAGGTTGAAAAGCCTGAACAGGCAGCAGCCGCGAAGGAAGATGCCGAGAAGGATGCCAAAGAAGCAAAAAATGCTGAGAAAAAAGCCGTGAAGAGTACTAAGGAAGAGAAAACAACGGCGAAAAAGTGATGTTGATCTGCTGATGCTTCCGTGGGCTGTTCGTCCGCGGGAGCGTCTTTGTATATACGCGATTAAGGAGATGCATATGGATTTCAAAATTGGTTTGATCCACGGTGATGGCATTGGTCCGGAAATTGTTGACGAGGCAAAGAAGGTTCTTGATGCTGTCGCGGAAAAATACGGTCACAAATTCCAGTACACGAATCTGCTGCTCGGCGGAGCGTCGATCGATGCAACCGGCTATCCGCTGACAGATGACACGGTGGCAGAGGCAAAGACCTGCGATGCCATTCTCATGGGTTCCATCGGCGGAGACGCAAAAACGTCGCCATGGTACAAGCTCGAGCCTTCACGCCGTCCAGAAGCCGGACTTCTCGGTATTCGAAGCGCACTCGGCCTTTTCGCCAACCTCCGTCCTGCCCATCTGTACAATGAACTCAGGGCAGCGTGCCCGCTGCGTGATGACATCATCGGCGATCAGGGTTTCGACATGATCATTGTCCGTGAGCTCACCGGCGGTCTGTATTTCGGCAAGAGAGAGACCAAAGAGGTTGACGGCGTTCTGACTGCTGTTGATACACTCTCTTACAATGAGAATGAAATTCGCAGAATTGCAAAGCGTGCTTTTGAAATTGCCCGCAAGAGAAGGAAGAAAGTCACGGAGGTTGACAAGGCCAATGTGCTTGATTCTTCCCGTCTCTGGAGAAAAGTGACGAAGGAAGTGGCAGCGGAATATCCGGATGTCACCTATGAAAATATGCTGGTTGACAACTGTGCGATGCAGCTTGTCCGCGATCCGAAGCAGTTCGATGTCATTCTGACGGAGAATATGTTCGGTGACATTCTCTCGGATGAGGCGAGCATGACAGCCGGTTCCATCGGTATGCTGCCGTCGGCGAGCCTGAATGAGACGAGCTTCGGACTCTATGAGCCCACACACGGATCGGCACCGGATATTGCCGGTCAGAATATCGCCAACCCGATCGCGACGGTTCTCTCCGCAGCAATGATGCTTCGTTTCTCTCTGAACCTCGACAAAGAGGCAGACGCCATCGAGGCAGCGGTGCAGAAGGTTCTCTCTGACGGTTACCGCACAACGGATATCTGGTCCGAGGGAACAAAGAAGGTTTCCGAAAGCGAGATGGGCGATCTGCTGGTAGAGCGCCTGTAAGTACTGTATAAGTCCGTCGCATGCCAGGGGCGGACTGCACACCCGAAGGGTGCGCAAGGCCGACTATGGCTTTGCGACGACAACAAGTATGAGCATGGAGCGATGCGAAGCATCGCGAGAATGCGAATACTTGTAGCGACGCGGGAGCACGCAGTGCGAAGCGGCGCGTAGACTTATACAATATGTCATAGTATTGGGGGTTATTGTATAAGTCCGTCGCATGCCAGGGGCGGACTGCACACCCGAAGGGTGCGCAAGGCCGACTATGGCTTTGCGACGACATACGCGGGCAGTGAGCCGCATCCGTACACGCGAAGCGTGATACGGTGAGGCGAACGCCGCGATAGCCCGACAAAGTCGGGCTTACCTGCAGCGACGCGGGAGCATGAAGTGCGAAGCGGCGCGCAGACTTATACAGTATGTGGCATAAATTTTAGTATGGGGTTTATTGAACAGCGAACCGCTGGATGCGGTTCTTCATGGAGGATGACATATGATCAGTGATAATGTAAGAAAAGGTATGGCGGCAGCGCCTGCCCGCAGTCTTTTTAACGCACTCGGCATGACCGAGGAAGAAATGCACAGACCGATGATCGGCATCGTAAGCTCATATAACGAGATCGTGCCGGGTCATATGAATATCGATAAGATCGCGCAGGCGGTCAAAATGGGTGTTGCCGAGGCAGGCGGAACGCCGGTGATGTTTCCGGCAATCGCTGTCTGCGACGGCATTGCGATGGGCCACATTGGCATGAAGTATTCGCTGGTAACCCGTGATCTCATTGCGGATTCGACAGAGTGCATGGCCATCGCGCATCAGTTTGACGGTCTTGTCATGATCCCCAACTGCGATAAAAATGTACCTGGCCTTCTGATGGCAGCGGCGAGAATCAACATTCCGACCGTTTTCGTCAGCGGCGGCCCTATGCTCGCCGGCCATGTCAACGGCAGAAAGAGAAGTCTGTCCTCGATGTTTGAGGCAGTCGGATCCTTCGCGGCAGGTACGATGACAGAGGATGATGTCCGCAACTACGAACAGAATGTCTGCCCGACCTGCGGCTCCTGCTCCGGTATGTACACGGCCAATTCCATGAACTGCCTGACCGAGGTTCTCGGCATGGGTCTCAAGGGCAATGGCACGATCCCGGCGGTTTATTCCGCAAGACTGCAGCTCGCCAAGCATGCGGGCATGCAGGTGATGGAGTGCGTGAAGAAAAATATCCGTCCCCGCGATATCATGACGAAAGAGGCTTTTGTCAATGCACTGACGATCGATATGGCACTCGGATGCTCAACCAATACGATGCTGCATCTGCCGGCAATCGCTCATGAGTGCGGCATTGATTTTGAAGTTTCTGTTGCCAATGAGATCTCTGAAAAGACACCGAATATCTGCCATCTGGCACCTGCCGGTGCGCATTACATGGAGGAGCTGAATGAGGCCGGCGGTATCTATGCGGTGATGCATGAAATCTCCAAACTCGGCACGCTCCATCTCGACTGCCAGACGGTTTACGGCAAACCCATCGGTGAGCTGATCAAAAACTGTGAGATCCTGGATACGGAAGTCATCCATACGATCGATCATCCGTATATGGAGAAGGGCGGCATGGCTGTTCTCTCCGGCAATCTGGCGCCTGATACCTGCGTGGTCAAGAGATCTGCCGTACTCCCTGAGATGATGGTACATGAAGGCCCGGCCCGCGTGTTCAACAGCGAGGAAGAGGCAATTGCCGCGATCAAGGGCGGAAAAATCAACAAGGGCGATGTCGTAGTCATCCGCTATGAGGGACCGAAGGGCGGCCCCGGCATGCGTGAGATGCTGAACCCCACCTCTGCGATCGCAGGTATGGGTCTCGACAAGGATGTGGCACTGATCACGGACGGTCGTTTTTCCGGCGCATCCCGCGGTGCTGCGATCGGGCATGTGAGCCCGGAGGCAGCGGTCGGCGGCCCGATCGCTCTGGTAGAAGAGGGAGATATCATCTCCATCAATATTCCCGAGTATAAGATCGAGCTGAAGGTCAGCGATGAAGAGCTGGCGAAGAGAAAAGCCGCATGGAAGCCTGTCGACAGACATGTCACCGGATATCTCGCGAGATATGCAAAGCTCGTCACCTCGGCAAACCGCGGTGCTATTCTGCAGGTTCCGGAAGACTGATTATCAGTGCTTTATTTTCGGGACTCCTCTGTGCAGAGAAGTCCCGAAGACAGCAGATTTCTGACAGGTGATCAAGATAACTTTGATATAAAAAAGAAGGGACAGATATGCCAGAACTTACCGGATCACAGATCGTGATCGAATGCCTGAAAGAACAGGGGGTTGACACCGTATTCGGTTATCCGGGAGGGGCAATCCTCAATATCTACGATGAGCTGTACAAGCACCCGGAAATTCACCACATCCTGACCTCCCATGAACAGGGAGCGGCGCATGCGGCTGACGGCTATGCGCGGGCGACCGGAAAAGTGGGCGTCTGCATGGCGACCAGCGGCCCCGGAGCGACCAATCTGGTCACCGGCATTGCAACGGCTTATATGGATTCCGTGCCGATCGTAGCCATCACGGCAAACGTCGGAACCAAATTTCTTGGCAAGGACAGTTTCCAGGAAGTTGACATCACAGGTATCACCATGCCGATCACGAAGTACAGCATGATCGTCAAGGATGTGAGCAAACTGGCCGATGCCCTCCGCAAGGCTTTCCGTATTGCAAAAACCGGACGGCCGGGTCCTGTGCTCGTCGATATCCCGAAGGATGTGACGGCGGCAAAGACCAGCTATCACAGGGAGCAGCCGGAATCGATCAAACCCGCCGTGGACAGGATCCGCGATGAGGATATCGAAAAAGCACTGCACCTGATCAACAGTGCGAAAAAGCCGTATATTTTTGTCGGCGGAGGCGCTGCCATTTCCGGTGCACAGGATGAGATCATCCGTCTCGCGCACATGCTGCAGGCGCCTGTCTGCGATACGCTGATGGGCAAGGGCACCTATCCGGGCACCGATCCCGCGTATATGGGCATGCTTGGCATGCACGGAACCAAGGGCGCCAATCTGATGCTCGGCAAGTGCGACCTGCTGATCGTCCTCGGCGCACGTTTTTCCGACAGAGATGCGGGGAGTCCGAAGAATTTCGCCAGACAGGCAAAAATTCTGCAGATCGATATTGATCCGGCAGAAGTGAATAAAAATGTAGTGGTCAGCGCGAGTGTGACCGGCGACCTGAAGATCATTCTTGACCGCATGCTCCCGCAGATCCAGGCAAAGTCCAATCCTGCATGGACTGAAGAAATGAAGCAGATGCAGGCGCTTGTCAGCGACGACATCCCCACCGACCGTCTCTCCGGTCAGATGATCGTGAAAACGATCTACGACGTGACAAAGGGCGATGCGCTGATCACGACAGAGGTTGGACAGCATCAGATGTGGACAGCACAGTACTATAAGTTCACGCGTCCAAGAGCGCTTCTCACTTCGGGCGGACTCGGCACCATGGGCTACGGCCTCGGCGCTGCCATTGGTGCCAGGAGCGGATGTCCGGACAAAACCGTGATCAACATCGCGGGTGACGGCTGCTTCCGCATGAATATGAATGAGCTGGCTACCGCTTCCAGAAACGGTATTGCCGTCATCGAAGTGATCATCGACAACAGCGTGCTCGGCATGGTGCGGCAGTGGCAGACGCTTTTCTATGGAAAGCGTTATTCACAGACGGTGCTCAACGACAAAGTGGACTATGTGAAGGTTTCTGAGGGACTCGGCGTAGATGCGGTTCGCGTCACAAAGCCGGAGGAGTTCCGCCCGGCACTGGAAAAAGCGCTGGCATCGGGCAAACCTTATGTGATCGACTGCGTGATCGACCCGGATGATAAGGTTTCGCCGATCATTCCGGCGGGCAAGCCCAATGATGATATCTATGATCAGAAGGATATGGCCAACTGGAAAGGTTAACTCGTTACTGTTCAAACTTTATCAGCCACTGTCACACATGGAGACTTAACGCATTTACTGTGACCAAATAGTTACGGGATGACTTTATTGCGTTGACAAGGCAGTGTGAAATGTTTATCATTTCTTTTTAGTGCGTGAAGTTTTACGCATGAATTTCTTATTTACTGGCGTGTGTGGGGAAGCAGACAGATGCTGGCTTGCACAGGCCCAGAAGGATGGAGGAACAAAAAATGGGAAGAGTTTACAATTTTTCGGCCGGACCCGCAGTGCTTCCGGAAGAGGTGCTGAAAGAGGCACAGGCAGATATGCTCGATTACAAGGGCTGCGGTATGTCTGTAAATGAGATGAGTCATCGATCTAAGATGTTCGACGACATTATCAAGACGGCAGAAAAGGATTTCCGTGAACTCGTAGGTGTTCCCGATAATTACAAGGTGCTTTTCCTTCAGGGCGGCGGCAATATGCAGTTTGCGCAGATCCCGATGAACCTGATGAATAAACATCACAAGGCAGATTATATCGTTACCGGTCAGTGGGCAAGAAAAGCATATGAAGAGGCGAAGATCTACGGCGATGCTGTGAAGATCGCATCCTCTGAGGACAAGACGTTCTCTTATATTCCGGACTGCTCCGATCTGCCGATTGATGAAGATGCGGATTACGTATATATCTGCGAGAACAACACCATTTACGGCACGGAGTATTTCCAGCTGCCGAATACCAAGGGCAAGCTGCTCGTAGCCGATGTATCTTCCAACTTCCTGTCCCGTCCGATCGACGTGGAGAAGTACGGCCTGTTCTTCGGCGGCGTTCAGAAGAACGTGGGACCTGCCGGCATGGTTATCACGGTTATCCGTGATGATCTCATCACTGACGATGTATATCCGGGCACCCCGACGATGCTGAAGTACAAGACACAGGCTGACAAGGATTCCCTGTACAATACACCGAACTGCTGGTGCATTTACATCTGTGGTCTTGTGTTCAAGTGGCTGAAGAACCTCGGCGGTCTGGAAGAGATGAACAGACGCAATGAGAAAAAAGCAAAGCTTCTCTATGATTATCTGGATCAGTCGAAGCTTTTCCATGGCACCGTGAGAAAGCAGGATCGTTCGCTGATGAATGTTCCTTTTGTCACCGGAGACAAGGATCTGGATGCAAAGTTTGTTGCCGAGTCCAAGGCGGCAGGTCTTGAGAACCTGAAGGGCCACAGAACTGTCGGCGGCATGAGAGCATCCATCTACAACGCTATGCCGTATGAAGGTGTGGCAAAGCTTGTCGAGTTCATGGAAGACTTTGAGAAAAAGAATCTGAAATAAGACAGAAGAGGAGCTGACTATGTTCAAATATTTTTGTCTGAATAATATTTCTTCCCGCGGTCTGGACCGTTTCAATGATTACTATCAGCCGGCAGATGATTTCAGCATGGCTGATGTGGCCCTTGTCCGCAGTGCAAAAATGCATGATATGGATCTTCCGGATCAGCTGCTTGCGATCGCGCGTGCCGGCGCTGGCGTGAACAATATTCCGCTTGACCGCTGCGCAGAGAACGGTATCGTGGTATTCAATACACCGGGTGCCAATGCCAACGCTGTAAAAGAGCTGGTGATCGCAGGCATGCTTCTTGCATCCCGTGATATCGTCGGCGGCATCAACTGGGTGAAGGAAAATGCCAGTGATCCGGATATCGCCAAGACGGCAGAGAAGGCAAAGAAGCAGTTCGCCGGCAGCGAGATCAGCGGTAAGAAACTGGGTATCATCGGCCTCGGTGCCATCGGACAGCTGGTTGCCAATGCGGCTACACATCTGGGCATGGAAGTTTACGGCTATGATCCCTACATCTCTGTAGATGCTGCATGGAACCTTTCCCGCTCCATCCATCATATCCAGGATGTCAGCGATATTTATCAGAACTGTGATTTCATCACGATCCACGTACCGGCGACAGACAGCACAAAGGGCATGATCAGCCGTGAGGCGATCGGCATGATGAAGGAAGGCGTTGTCCTTCTGAACTATGCGCGTGACGTCCTCGTTGATGAGCAGGCGCTGGTTGAGGCACTGCGTGCAGGTAAAGTCAGAAAGTATATGACGGATTTCGCAAATCCGACCGTTCTGGGTGCTCCGAACGCTGTGATCACACCTCACCTCGGTGCTTCTACCGAAGAGGCTGAGGATAACTGCGCAGTAATGGCGGTGAAGGAACTCCGTGACTATCTGGAAAACGGTAATATCAGCCATTCCGTCAACTATCCGAATCTGAACAACGGTGTATGCACAGATGCATCCCGTATCACCATCTGCCATAAGAACCAGGCAGATATGATCCGTCAGTTTGCGAGAATCCTCTCCGACAGCGGTATGAATATTTCGAACATGTCGAATAAGAGCCGTGGAGAATTCGCTTACACCATGATCGACCTGACGACGCCGATCACGCAGGCGACGATGACAAAGATTTCCGCAGTGGATGGCGTATATCGCGCAAGAATCATTAAATAAAGATTTATTCACACTCGATTCTAGGATAGCCTGGTAATATATCACCAGACCTGAATATCATGAGTAACAGGCATCGTATCTGCAGTTTCCGGGTGCGGTGCCGCTTTTCATGTCAGTTGGTTATGCCGCTTGCGGCTAAGAAGAAAGGAGCAGACATGGTTACGATTCGTCCGTTCAGGGCACTGAGACCGGTAAAGGAAAAGGCTGCTGAGACAGCTGCCCTTCCTTATGATGTGTACAGCAGGGAAGAGGCGAGGAGGGAAGTGGAAGCTCACCCGCATTCTTTTCTCGCGATTGACAGACCGGAGACGCAGTTTTCACCGGATCATGATATGTATGCGCCTGATGTCTATGAAAAAGCGGATCAGATGATCCGCGACTGGACGGAGCAGGGTATTTTTACAGAGGACAGGGAGCCCTGTTATTACCTGTGGGAGCTGACCATGGACGGCCGCTCTCAGACCGGGCTTGTATGCTGCTCCTCTGTGGATGATTACATGCATGGCGTGGTGAGAAAACATGAGAACACGAGAAAAGACAAGGAAGCGGACCGGACTCGTCATGTGGATGTCACAAGCGCCCAGACCGGACCGATCTTTCTCGCATATCGCACCAGACAGTCGATCCGGCAGCTTCTTCAGCGTATAAAAAATTATCCACCGTGTCTGGCCTTTACTTCTGATGACGGCGTCGGACACCGCATCTGGCGAATCGAGGACGCCGGCATGTGCGGCGATATTACGGCTGCTTTCGGTGAGCTGGACTGCACCTATATTGCGGATGGACATCACAGAGCGGCATCTGCCGTATCTGTATCTCTGAAGAGAAGAGAAGAGCACCCGGATTATACTGGCAAAGAGGAGTTTAATTACTTTCTCAGCGTCCTGTTTCCGGATGACGAACTGAAGATCATGGATTACAACCGCGTTCTGAAGGATCTGAACGGCTATACGCCGGAAGAAATTCTCAACAGGCTGGGTGAGCGTTTCATTGTGGAGCCTGCCGCGGTTTCCCCGTATCGTCCGCAGAAGAAGGGCGAATTTGGCCTGTACCTCGATGGAAAATGGTTCTGTCTGAAGGCACGGGAGGAATTCCTGAAGACGGATCCGATCGGTGCTCTGGATGTGCAGTATCTGCAGTCGAATGCGCTGGAACCAGTATGGGGAATCAAAGATCCCAAAACCGATCCGAGGATCGATTTCGTCGGCGGAATCCGCGGGCTGGGGGAGCTGGAACGCCGCTGCGGAGAAGACTGTCAGGCTGCCTTTTCCATGTATCCGACATCTATTTCCGAGCTTTTCACCGTGGCTGACGCGGGACTCCTGATGCCGCCGAAGTCCACATGGTTCGAGCCCAAGCTCAGAAGCGGACTCTTTATCCACCGGATTGAGAGATGACATCTGTATCTCCGGAAATAACGAAACTGATATTCGGGAAGCATTCAGCGTATTTACAGAAGTTGGGAAAATTAGTACAATACATGCGTTGATGACGGGGGATAAGACTTTGGTTACAGGATACAGAGGCAGAAGATGAGTAACGAAATGGAAGATGATATGACGACAACTGTTGAAAATGGTACTATACCTGCGTCAGATACAGCTCCTGCTGATGCGGCAGCAGAAACCAAAGAGACCGGTGTTGATACCGATGCAGCAGCAGGAACAGAGGGTGCAACGGAGGATACCGGAGCATCGGATGAGACAGACGCAGCGAATGAAGCCGGTACTTCGGATCACGGAAAAAAGCGTGAGCCGCGCTGGAAGTCTTACCACTATTCGTCTAAGTATAAGAAGTTCTGGGCGATCTACTGGGGCGTGACGCTTGCGCTGACGATCTGGTTTTCTAAGGCCATTATCCTGGGAGATACGGGACTGGAGAGGGCGGCTGACAGCAAAGGCCCTGTCATTCTCGTGCTCACTTTTATCGCTGTGCTGGCATCGGCCGGTATTGCTGCGTTTATCCTGAAGCCCATGGTGGAGAAGGATACAGCACATGTAAAAACGGACCGAAAAGGCCGGGAGAAGATAAAAAATAAATCCTATCAGATGAAGCCTTATCATCTGCTGATCATGCTGGCTGTCGATATTTACTGCTTCTGGATCATGGAGTATGTCAATAATCCTGATTTCAGCCTGATGCAGTTCAAATATATGGTCATGAATGTGGCAGGTATCTTCATTATCAATATGATCCTGCTGCTCTGGCTGAATTCGATGAACCGGGCTGCCGTTGTCACACTGCTCACATGGACCAGCTTTGCCATCGCCTTTTATCTGGTATATACCTTCCGTGGAGAGCCGATGCAGGCGATCGATTTCTTCAGTATCTGGACAGCGACGACAGTTATCGGCAACTACACAACCACGATGACCAGAGGACTTTCGCTGGACATTATTTTTGCCCTTTGTATTCTGGGAATCTTCCTGAATATGCGTCATTACGTGGTCTTTAAGAAGGGTCTGATCAGAAAGATCCTGATGCGTGTGGTCGTGGCCATTTTCATGGTCGCAATGGTGCCGTTCTACCTGGAAGTGAACTGGAATGGTGCGGCCGGAATCGTCACTGATCTTTTTGCACCGTATAAAACCTATAAAGAAGTCGGCACGACGGTAGGATTTTTCTGCGTGGCAAAGTACATGCGCCTGACGCCGCCGGACGGTTATTCAGTTTCCGAGACGACGAAGATCGCGGAAGAGGCGAGCAAAGATCAGGATCCGAATACGACAACGGATGTCAAGCCGGTGAATATCATCTGCATCATGAATGAGTCGTGGGGCGATTATGAGTACGGCGGCAATTTCACGACGAATAAGCCGATCATGCCTTTTTATGATTCACTGACGGAGAATACGATCAAGGGCCACAACATGGTCTGCATCATCGGCGGCGGCACGGCGAAGACAGAATATGAATTCCTGACGGGCAATTCCGTGAAGCGGTTCCCGGCGATGGTGCCGTATGTGAGCTATTTTACGCACAGTCAGTATTCTCTCGTATCGACACTGAAATCACAGGGCTATACGTGTTATGCGATGCATCCGTACAAGGGAAGCAACTGGAACCGGCCGACGGCCTATAAACTGCTCGGATTCGATCATTTTTACACGATCGACGACTTCGATACGGCCAACGCGACCTATTATCACAGCCATATCAGTGATCAGACAAACTATGAGAAGATCATCGATATGGTCAATAATAAGAAAAATAAAGACGACCCTCTTTTCCTGTTTGATATCACCATGCAGAACCACGGCGGCTACAGTGCTGATGATGTGGACAGGACCATCACGGTTGACGGTCTGGATGATTACATGCAGAACAAGGATGATCTGGCTGTCGTTGAGAGATACCTTTCTCTGGTAAATCTCAGTGATCAGGCGCTGGAGTATCTGATCGATTATTTCAAGGATTACGATGAGCCGACGATCATCTGCATGTGGGGCGATCACTGTCCGTCAATGCCGGATGATTTTTATCGCTATATCGCGGGTGATTCTCTGGAGAACCTTCCTCTGGAGGAGAAGCAGAAATTCTATTCCACACCTTTCTTCATCTGGGCGAACTACGATATCCCTGAGGAGCAGGATGTGGTGACCAGTACGAACTATCTGTCCACCATGCTGCTGGAACAGACCGGCCTGCAGATGACGGATTACAACTATTATCTGAAGAATCTGCAGAAGGATATCCCGGCCCTGAACCATTTCGGCTACCTCGGTACAGACGGTCAGTATTACACATGGGAAAACGGATCGCAGGATGTGCTGCAGAACGAGTGGAATTATGAATGCCTGCAGTACAATGAACTCGCGGAGATGAGAAAGCGTCTGAAGTGGTTCTTCACACTGGACGGCTGACTGTGCCTGACGCTGGAGCAGCGAAGCGGCAGGTTTCATACAGTCATATGGATGATAAGGTCGACACGCAGGCAGTTTTCGGGCGTGCGAAGCACGCATGAGAAACTGCAGAAAGGATTTCTATGATAGCAGCATCCAACATATCGCTCAGAGTCGGAAAAAAGGCTCTCTTTGAAAATGTAAATATCAAATTTACCGATGGCGGGTGCTACGGCATCATCGGCGCCAACGGAGCCGGAAAGTCTACCTTTCTGAAGATCCTTTCCGGTCAGCTTGAGCCGACGACGGGCGAGATCACCATCACGCCCGGCCAGAGACTTTCCTTCCTCGAGCAGGATCACTTCAAATATGATGACCAGACGGTCATGGACACCGTGATCCAGGGCAATCAGCACCTCTATGACATCATGAAGGAAAAAGATGCACTGTATGCCAAAGAGGATTTCACGGACGCCGACGGTATCCGGGCGAGTGAGCTGGAGGGTGAATTCGCCGAGATGGACGGCTGGAATGCGGAGACCGATGCCGAAACCCTTCTGAACGGACTGGGTGTGAGCACAGATCTGCATTATGCCGTTATGGGAACGCTGGACGGCCCGATCAAGGTCAAGGTGCTTCTCGCACGTGCTCTGTTCGGAAACCCGGACATCCTGCTCCTCGATGAGCCGACCAACCATCTGGACCTGGATGCGATCAACTGGCTGGAGGAGTTCCTCATCAATTTTGAAAATACGGTCATTGTCGTATCCCATGACCGTTATTTCCTGAACAAGGTCTGCACCAACATTGCGGATATCGATTACGGCAAGATCACACTTTATGCCGGCAACTACGATTTCTGGTTCGAATCGAGCGCCCTCATGCTGCGTCAGCGCAAGGAGGCCAACAAGAAGAAAGAGGAGCAGATCAAGGAACTGAAGGAATTCATCGCCAAGTTCTCAGCGAATGCTTCGAAATCCAAGCAGGCCACATCGAGAAAAAAAGCACTCGACAAGATCGTACTGGATGAGATCAAACCGTCCAGCCGTAAATATCCCTACATTGATTTCAAGCCGAACCGGGAGATCGGCAATGAGGTGCTTGAAGTACATGATCTCACGAAGACGGTTGATGGAGAAAAGGTGCTGGATCACGTATCCTTCACGCTCCGTCGCGAGGACAAGGTGGCATTTGTAGGCTCCAATGAAAAGGCCGCCAGTACGCTTTTCCAGATCATCTCCGGAAGAGAGGAGCCTGACGAGGGTTACTACAAGTGGGGCATCACCACATCGCAGGCCTATTTCCCGAAGGAATACAACGAGGAGTTTGATTCGGATCTGACCATCACGGACTGGCTCACGCAGTATTCTGAGATCAAGGATGTCACCTATGTGAGAGGCTTCCTCGGCAGAATGCTTTTTGCCGGTGAGGATGGCGTGAAGAAGGTGCGCGTGCTCTCCGGAGGTGAGAAAGTGCGCTGCATGCTCTCAAAAATGATGATTTCCGGCGCGAATGTCCTGATCCTCGATCAGCCGACCAACCATCTGGACATGGAGTCGATCCAGGCGCTGAACAATGGACTGATCAAATTCCCGGGCGTTGAGCTCTTTACCTGTCACGATCATCAGTTTGTGGAGACTACGGCAAACCGCATCATGGAATTCATGCCGGACGGCACGATGATCGATAAGGTGACGACGTACGACGAGTACCTGGCATCCGATGAAGCGGCGAGAAAACGCACGGTTTACACTTCTACTGAGGAAGATAACTAAGCACAACGAAAGGACAAGATCATGGCAGCGAAACAGCATCCGGTTCTGGTCATTATGGCAGCAGGTATGGGCAGCCGCTACGGCGGACTGAAGCAGATGGATCCGATGGATGATAAAGGACATCTGCTCATCGACTATTCCATATACGACGCCGTAAAAGCGGGTTTTGACGAGATCATCTTCGTGATCCGCGAAAAAGACAGGAAAAATTTCGACGATCGGATCGTCAATCGGATTAAAAACAAGGTGCAGGTCAGCTACGCCTATCAGCGAATCGCCGATATCCCGGCGGGTTATGAGGTCCCGGAGGGACGTGTGAAGCCGTGGGGAACGGGGCATGCGCTGATGTCGGCATTTTTTGCCGTGAATGGTAATCCGTTTGCCGTGATCAATGCCGATGATTTTTACGGGCGGGAAGCATTTAAGAAGATCCATCTGTTCCTGTCTCAGACGACGGATGACGCGGATATGTACCACTACGGCATGGTCGGCTACCGGCTTGCCAATACGGTGACCGATAACGGAAGCGTGTCACGTGGTATCTGTGATGTGACGGGCATGGACATGCTCAACAGCATTCAGGAGAGGACACGCATAGAAAAGCGACCCGACGGAATCGCCAGCACGGAAGATGACGGTAAGACATGGCAGCATCTGGATGACGGTACGATCGTCTCCATGAACATGTGGGGCTTTAATTTCAGCTTCATGCACGAGCTTGTCGCGGGATTTCCGTCGTTTCTGGAAAAAGGCCTGAAGGAGAATCCGCTGAAATGTGAATATTACATTCCCTCCGCTGTACAGCGTCTGCTGGATCAGAACCGGGCAGATGTCAAAGTGATGATGACGCCCGATAAGTGGTTCGGCGTCACCTACCGGGAGGACAGGCAGGCCGTTGTAGCTGCACTGCAGCAGATGCGCGTGGATGGGTTGTATCCGGAAGATCTTCTCGGCTGAGACTGATATTCCGGGGGATCCGGAAATGTTTCCCGGCTGAGACTGATATTCCGGGGGATCCGGAAATGTTTCCCGGCTGAGACTGATATTTCGGGGGATCCGGAAGAGTTTTCCGGCTGAGAAAAATATACCGGGGAAAATACGGGATAATAAAAAATATGAGACTGAAGGCACAGGGTTATATCTATCTGGCAGGGATTTTCGCATGCCTGGCAGCAGCGTGGCTGCTGCTGGGGGCGGATTTCTCTGCCTTTTTCAAATGGTATCTGGCACTGTTTTTTGTTGGCCTCGGCTTTTATCCGCTCACCAGCTATCTCTTCAGCAATTTTTCCGATCAGGGATGGATCTTCTCAAAGACGATAGGAACAGCGCTCAGCGGGTACATTGTCTGGCTTCTCTCTTCCGTGGAAATTCTTCAGTTCACGAATCGCCGCTGTCTTGTCCTGATGCTGATCTGCGCAGGTGTCTGCTGGGTATCGTTTGTATGGCGAAAGAAACAGACAAAGCCGGATATCAACAGAATACTTGGCGAAGAACTGCTGTTTCTGGCTGTATTTTTCTTCTGGACATATCTGTGCTGTTTCCGTCCTGCGGCTTACGGCACGGAAAAATTTATGGATTACGGGTTCATGGCCGCCATGGACCGCAGCCTTTACATGCCGCCGAGAGATATCTGGTACGGGGAAGACACGATCAACTACTACTATGGCGGACAGTTCTTCGGTGTATACCTGGCAAAACTCAGCCGGGTATCCGTGCGCGATGCCTATAATCTGCTGCGGGCCACGGTGGGAGCCTTTGCTTTTGCATGTCCGTTCAGCATCGTCAACTACATGCTCCGCGATCAGCTGAGGGACCGCCCGCAGAAGGTGATGCACGGCGTCAGTGTGGCCGGCGGATTCCTCTCCGGCGCAGCTGTCTCGCTTGCCGGAAATATCCACTATGTGCTTTATGGACTCTTCGGAAGTCTGTTCCGCCTGTCGGGCTGGGATACATACTGGTTTCCGGATTCCACGCGCTTTATCGGATACAATCCTGATACGTCGGATAAATGTATTCATGAATTTCCCTCGTACTCACTCATCCTCGGTGATGATCATGCGCATATGATCAATATCATGTTTGTGCTGACCGTGGTGGCGATCCTCTATGCGTGGGCGCGGCAGACGAGAACAGAGGAGCGCGAGCTGGCCATACGGCGGAAATACTGGGAAGAAAAGCAGAAGAGCCATCCGGACAAGTATGTGAAGGCGACACCCATCGGCCGGGCGGTTATTTTTCTCCGCACGAATATACGTGAGCCGCATCTCGTCTTTGCGGCGATCCTGATCGGGATGTTCCAGTGGACGAATTTCTGGGATTTCGTGATCTATCTCACGGTGGCCTTTTTTGTGATTCTGGCGGACTGTCTGTCGCGTTATCAGAAGAGTGTCCTGCGAGGGACGGCATCGCTCATCATCCATGTGCTGGAAGTACTGATCATCTCCACGGTCGTCGGCCTGCCTTTCCGGCTCAGGTTCAATGCGTCCATGGCCGGACCGGTGACATTATGCGAGAATCATACCCCGGCCTGGCAGTTCCTGATCCTCTGGGGCTTTCCGCTGGCCTGCTTTATCGCGTTTGCTGTGTTCACCATCGTATTGTATGAGAAGAGCCGTCGGGAGAAAAAGCTGAAGTCCGGCCGTTTCGCGGGATTTTTCCGTGAGGCATCCCTCGGGGATCGTTTTGCCTGGATCTTCGGTATCTGCGGTACGGGGCTGATTTTTATCCCTGAGATCGTCTTTGTCCGCGATATCTATTATTCCAACGGATATGCGCGAAGCAACACCATGTTCAAACTGACCTATCAGGGATATATTCTCTTTGGCATGATGATGGCTTACGTGATCATCCGCTTTCTCTGCTATACAGGCCGAAGCTATGCCGAGGGAAGGGTTATAGGAAAGGTACAGAAAAATAATGCGCATAATGCTTATAATCCTGACAGTGTGCCCGGGATTGACGTGCAGTATGCAGCCATTATGAGGGCACTGCAGGACACCTCGGCCAATGGCGTTGTCCGCACGAACAGCACAGGAAAAGTCTATACGGTGTCCGGCATCGATATGGATGAAATACTGGAGAAGATGTCCGCTGAAGATTCATCGGACAATAAGCCGGCCTCCAGAAAACTGCTGAAGAAGAAAAACGTTACGAAAAATTCGGCTGCAAGAAGCACTGGCGGAAAAAAGGCAGAAGCCGGTGTCAGGGCCATGGAAAAGGAATTCCCGGATATCGGTGGGATACCGCTGCTGGGCATTGTTTTTCTCGCGATGCTCGCGCTGACCCTCGGTTATTTTCCTTATTCGGTGCATGAATGGTTTGGCAATATTGCCGACAGAAGCCGCTTTCAGGGTATTGATGCGACCAGCTATCTGGAGACGCAGTTCCCGGAGGATGCGGCGGCAATCCGGTGGATGAATGAGAATATCTCCGGACAGCCAATCATTCTGGAAACCTATGGGGACAGCTATTCCGATGACTGTAAGGTTTCGGCGATGACAGGACTGCCCACGGTCGAGGGATGGTATGTGCATGAATGGCTGTGGCGGATGAATCCGGAAGATCTGAATAAGAAACGGACGGATATTGATGCGATCTACGAGACCGGTTCGGAGGAAGAAGCCATGACGCTTCTGAAAACCTACCAGGTGGAATACATATATGTAGGAAGCAGTGAGCGGAACCGTTATCCGCAGCTGAATGATGACAGGATCAAAAGCTTCGGGACCGTTGTATACGACGACGGATCGGCGTACATCGTCCGCGTTGACGATGAAGAAGATGATGTACAGGATGGAGAATCAGCCGCGGAGCTGAATGAATGAATCAGGGAGGTATCAGTTACCTTGGATATCTTTGATTATATGAAAGACAAACAGATGGAAAAGGAATCTCCGCTGGCTCTCCGGATGCGGCCGAGAACGCTGGATGAGTTTGTGGGTCAGGAGCACATTGTCGGTAAGGACTGCCTGCTCTACCGCGCCATACGCGCTGACAAACTGAGTTCGGTTATTTTTTACGGGCCGCCCGGAACCGGCAAGACAACACTGGCACGGGTGATCGCCAATACGACGAGTGCGGAATTCTGTCAGCTGAATGCCACGACCTCCGGGAAAAAAGATATGGAGGAGGTCGTAAAGCAGGCGCAGGATCGGCTGGGCATGTACGGCAGAAAGACGATTCTCTTCATTGATGAGATCCACCGCTTCAACAAGGGACAGCAGGACTATCTGCTTCCTTTCGTGGAGGACGGGACGATTGTGCTGATCGGTGCGACGACAGAGAATCCTTATTTCGAGGTCAACGGGGCGCTGCTGTCGAGATCCATTATTTTTGAATTAAAACCGCTGACGACGGAAAATATTGCCACGATCCTGGACCGCGCGGCGACGGACGAGGAGAGAGGACTTGGCAGCTACCGGCTGGCGCTGGAACCGGAAGCGAGGGATTTTCTCGCCGACGTTGCGGGCGGCGATGCGAGGATGGCGCTCAATGCGCTGGAGCTGGGCGCACTTACGACGGAGCGCTCGGAGGACGGCCTGATCCACATCACGCTGCCGGTGGCAGAGCAGTGTATTCAGAAGCGGGCGGTGCGCTACGATAAAAACGGGGACCAGCACTATGATACAATCTCGGCCTTTATCAAGAGCATGCGCGGATCGGATCCGGATGCAGCGGTCTACTATCTGGCAAAAATGCTGCGGGCCGGTGAGGATGTGAAGTTCATCGCACGGCGGATCACGATCTGTGCCTCGGAGGATGTCGGCAACGCGGATCCGATGGCCATGGTGGTTGCTTCCTCGGCAGCGGCCAGTGTGGAGAGGGTCGGCATGCCGGAATCCCAGCTGATCCTGGCACAGGCTGCGATCTACGTGGCTTCAGCGCCGAAGAGCAATGCCTGCACCGAGGCAATTTTTGCCGCGGAAAAATCCGTAGACGAAAAAAAGACCACGGTGCCTGCGCATCTGCAGGATGCACATTACCATGGTCATGAAAATCTCGGACATGGCGTGGGATACCTGTATGCCCACGATTTCCCGAATCACTATGTGAAGCAGCAGTATCTGCCGGATGAGATCAGAGATGAGACGTTTTACCATCCGACGGATATCGGGTATGAGAAGACGGTCAGGGAGTATTTCCGCCGGATCGGTCGGAAGCAGTAACTTCAACGGATGCAGGAACAGAATACAGATACCCCCAATCCGCAACCACCGGCGTCTGCGGATGGTTGCGGATTGGGGGTATCTGCATTTCTGTTCTTCTACATTAAGATTTTCATGACCGCTGCGTAGCAGTCCTGCGCTTTGGTCTTCCAGTTTTCTGCCAGCGTTTTGGCGGAGCGCTCTGACGGAGCGTTGAATTTCAGCTCGATAAGTGGGTGATTGCCTTCGCGCACGGTGCAGTTGACCGTGTAATCGCCGTCGGAGTTCCGGAAGTAGTCAGCCGTCGTAGACGATTCGCTGCGAAGCTGATAAGAGTGCAGCACCAGATAGTTGGATATTTCTCTGCGGATTTCCGGGGAGATTTCATTCTCGAAGTAGCGGATGGTTTCTTTCCCCTTGTCTGTCATGCTGTAGTAGACAGTTCCGCTCTTTTGTTCTGAAGAGATCAGTCCGGATCCGAGCATCTCGGAAATCGATTCCTGAATATGGAAATAATTGGCGTAGTTTTCGCTGAGGATCAGATCGGAGATCTGGGAATTCGTCAGAGGAAATGTTACCTTGTTCATCATATACAGAATGATCAGTTTATACAGTGAATGGGATGAATCGATCATGAATGTATCTCCTGTCTGTCATAGTCGGCTCCGCGCCGCATTGCCACCAGTATAGCACATTACGTCGCTGTTCAGAATCTGAAGTTGAAGCAGAACCAGAGGGTACTTGTACTGAAAAACGAAGGGCAGTGGTTGTATTTCGACGGCAAACTTAGTACAATGTCGATGTTTCGAGAGTATGTAAGCACTGTTTATATGTTTATAGATAAAGGAGAGATAACATGGCAAAGAAACCTACAGTTCTTATGATTCTGGATGGTTACGGTGAAAATCCGGTGTGTGAGCATAACGCCATCTGCGAAGCGAAGACGCCGGTTATGGATCAGCTGAAAAAGGAATGCCCTTATGTACAGGGTCAGGCGAGCGGTCATTACGTGGGACTGCCGGACGGTCAGATGGGAAATTCTGAGGTAGGCCATATGAATATGGGCGCCGGCCGTATCGTTTATCAGGATCTGACGAGAATTACAAAAGCAATCAATGACGGTGATTTCTTCACAAATGAGGAGCTTCACGTCGCCATTGATAATGCAAAGAATAATCACAGCTCCCTTCACCTCTGGGGTCTGGTATCGGATGGCGGTGTGCACAGTCACATCACACATCTGTTTGCACTCCTGGAGCTTGCGAAGAAAGAGGATTTCCACGACGTCTATGTACACTGCTTCCTGGACGGCCGTGATACACCGCCGACTTCCGGTGCGGGCTATGTACAGCAGGTTGTGGACAAAATGAATGAGCTCGGCGTTGGCCAGATCGGCGTGATCTCCGGACGTTATTACGCAATGGACCGTGATACGAACTGGGATCGTGTAGAGAAGGCGTATGTAGCGCTGACGAAGGGAGAGGGCGTTGACGGCGGTACGGATCCTGTCGCAGCAATCAAAGCTTCCTATGACAATGGCGTGACCGATGAGTTCATGCTTCCGACCGTTATGAAGAAGGCGGACGGAACACCGGTGACGACGGTAAAGGAAGGGGATTCGGTTATTTTCTTCAATTTCCGTCCTGACCGTGCGAGAGAGATCACAAGAGCTTTCTGTGATCCTGAATTCAAGGGCTTTGAGAGAACACGCCTGCAGAATCTGACCTATGTATGCTTCAAGGATTATGATGAGACCATTCCGAACAAGCTGATCGCCTTCAAGAAGGAGCTGCTTACGAACACGTTCGGTGAGTATCTGGCAAACCACGGCATGACACAGGCAAGGATCGCCGAGACGGAAAAATACGCGCATGTTACATTTTTCTTCAACGGCGGTGTGGAGGAGCCGAATAAGGGTGAGGACCGCTACCTGATCCCTTCACCGAAGGTTGCCACCTATGATCTGCAGCCTGAGATGAGCGCACCGAAGGTCTGCGACAAGCTCTGCTGGGCAATCCGTTCCGGCAAATATGATGTCATCATCATCAACTTTGCCAACCCGGATATGGTTGGACATACCGGCGTTGAGGCAGCGGCCATCAAGGCAATCGAAGCTGTCGATGAATGCATGGGCAAGGCCATCGAGGCACTGAAGGAAGTGGACGGCCAGATGTTTATCACGGCTGATCACGGCAACGCCGAGGTTATGGTTGATCCGGAGACGGGCAAACCGTGGACGGCGCATACGACGAATCCGGTTCCGTTCCTTCTTGTCAATTACGATCCGGATTACACGCTCCGTGAGGGCGGCGCGCTCTGCGATATCGTTCCGACGATGATCGAGATGATGGGTATGGAGCAGCCGAAGGAAATGACAGGGCATTCGCTTCTTGTGAAGAAAAATGCATAAAATCAGTGAATAAAGCACGCAAAAATGAATAAATCGGCTGTCCTTGAGATGGCTGACAGATGAGCAATGAGGCTCCGGTGCAGATGATGACCGGGGCCTTTCTGCGTTTTTGTTCTGTCAGGAAATTCTCGAATACAGAGATTTTCACCCGCAGCAACGCTTTCGCTCATCCCCGAAGCAACGATTTGGAACTGTCTGTATCCCCGGAATGCCGGAACAGGATGATGAGACGAGTGTCGGAACATGACGGTGAGACGTATTGACGACATTTACAAATGATGGTATATTTAATCACGTTTTAGCGGAATATACATATATTCAGTGTTGGCTGTTACATCAGAATTACGGGGCGATGGCTGAACGTGATCGGATATGTACAGCAGAAAGAAGGAGAGAAATGAACAAGAAAATTACAGCGATCTTACTTGCAGCAGGTATGGCGGTTTCCATGGCCGGGTGCGGATCTTCTTCATCCACATCTGCAGCTTCCTCCGCTTCCTCTTCAGCGGCATCAGCTTCCGCAGCAGCTTCAGCATCCACATCCTCTTCCGCTTCTACGGAAACAGCAGCTTCAACATCCTCAGCTGCTTCTGAGACAGTAGCTTCCACTTCCGGAGAGGGATACGGCGATTTCACAACAGTGACAGCCGGTGAGCTTCACATGGCTACCAACGCTGCTTTTCCTCCTTATGAGAGCACAGACGGCAATGGCAATTACACCGGAATCGATGTAGATATCGCTACCGAAATCGCCAATAAACTTGGCCTCAAGCTTGTTGTTGATGATATGGAGTTCTCCTCCGTTATCACTTCCGTACAGGGCGGCAAGGAAGACATCGCTATGGCAGGTCTGACCGATACCCCGGAGCGTGAGCAGAACGTAAACTTCACCGACAGCTACGCAACCGGTGTTCAGTCCATCATCGTTAAGGAAGATTCTGATATCAAGTCTGCAGATGATCTGGGCAATGCTTCTGCGATCGGGTGCCAGGAAGGTACGACCGGATATATTTACTGCTCAGAATCCGAAGAGGATGGCGGTTACGGCGACAAGGCCATCAGCTATCCGAACGGTGCTACCGCTGTCCAGGCACTGCAGCAGGGCAAGGTTGATGCGGTTGTCATCGATAACGCACCGGCACAGGAGTTTGTAAAAGCAAATGAGGGACTGAAGATTCTGGATACCCCTTACGTTGAAGAGCAGTATGCGATCGGTGTCAACAAGAAAAATGAAGGCCTGCTGAATGCTGTTAACAAGGCACTCAATGAGCTGATCGACGATGGCACTGTTCAGAGTATTCTTGATAAGTACATCAATACAGATACCGGCAGTGACAGCGTTTCCTCTTCTTCAGCGCAGTAATCAGTCTTAAAGGGACGGCTGTCATGTAAATATGGCAGCCGTCTTTCTGTATGTGTGGATAAAGCGAATATCAGAAATTTATTCTATACAATTTGCAGAGCTGTCTGTAGAATGTAAGAGTATGATAACAGTGTCAAAAGTCATCACCCACATTGCACTTGTGCAAAAGTGGGTGAATGACTTATTGACACGCTCCGGTTACCATACTTATGACACCTATATCAGAGTATGGAATCAATGCAATGTCAGTTGATGGATCGGGCATGTATGTCAGTTGGGAGGTTGCAAAGTGGAAGGATTCTGGGATAATCTGGTCCAGCAGTTCACGGCGAGTTTTATCACCGATAACCGCTGGCAGATCTATCTGAAAGGTCTGTTGAGTTCGATCACGATTACTGTTGTCGCTCTGGCGATCGGTGTCGTGCTTGGTATTCTTGTCGCTATTGTGAGAACGAATCACGATCAGCAGAAGGGTCACGTTTCCGGCGTGATTAAGGTGCTGAATGTCATCTGCAAGATTTATACGACCGTGATCCGCGGCACACCTATGATGGTTCAGCTGCTGATCATGGGCTTCGTTATTTTTGCAAACAGCAGAAATTACTATATGATTGCTGTGCTTTCGCTCGGCATCAACTCCGGCGCCTATGTATCGGAGATCTTCCGAAGCGGTATTCAGTCGATTGATCCGGGTCAGATGGAAGCCGGACGTTCTCTCGGCATGACATATGGCACAGTCATGAAAGATATTATCATTCCTCAGGCTGTCAAAAATATTCTTCCGGCACTCGGCAATGAGCTGATCACGCTGTTCAAGGACACCTCACTGGTATCTGTCATCGGTATGTCCGAGCTGACCAAGGTGGCGCGTGACATACAGGCGATCACCTATCTGCCCATGATGCCTTATCTCGGTATCGCGGCGCTGTATCTCGTCGTGGTCATGATCCTTACATGGCTGCAGGGTAAACTGGAGAGGAGGCTGCGCAGAAGTGAGCGGTGATAATATGAACGGTCAGGCAGCGGATCTCATCCGTATCGATAACCTGACGAAAAAATTCGGCGACAATACCGTACTGCATAACGTATCCACCCATATCAAAAAGGGTGAAAAAGTCGTGATCATCGGACCTTCCGGCTCGGGAAAATCGACGCTGCTCCGCTGCATGAATCTGCTGGAGACGCCGACAGAGGGCAAGGTGTATTTCGACGGAAAAGACATTACGGACCCGAACACGGATATCAATGCCGTGCGCTGCCAGATGGGCATGGTTTTCCAGCATTTCAATCTGTTCCCGAACATGACGGTACAGAGGAATATTACGCTGGCACCTGTCCGCACGGGACGTATGACAGAGGATGAGGCAGCGGCAGAGGCAAAAAAGCTGATGGAGCTCGTCGGCTTAAGCGACAAGGCAGATGCTTATCCGGCTTCCCTGTCCGGCGGACAGAAACAGAGAATCGCCATCGTGCGTGCGCTTGCCATGAAGCCGCAGCTTATGCTTTTTGATGAGCCGACGTCAGCCCTTGACCCGGAAATGGTAGGCGAGGTTCTCGAGGTTATGATGGAACTGGCCGAAGAAGGCATGACCATGGCCGTCGTTACACATGAGATGGGATTTGCAAGGAAAGTCGCTGACCGTGTGCTTTTCGTTGCTGACGGCATCATTATGGAAGAGGGAACGCCGGATGAGATCTTCAATCATCCGAAGGCACCCCGTCTCAAGGATTTCCTCTCGAAGGTACTGGCACAATGAGGTTTGTGATTCAGCGTGTGACCTCGGCACGCGTAGATATCGACGGGGAAACGGTCGGCAGCATCGGTAAGGGTTATATGGTGCTGATCGGCGTAGGCAAAGATGATACGGAAGAGACGGCAGATAAATATCTGTCGAAGATGCTGAAGCTCCGCATTTTTGAGGACGAGAACGGAAAAACAAATAAGTCACTTGCAGATGTCAATGGCGAGCTGCTTCTGGTTTCGCAGTTCACGCTCTATGCGGACTGCCGTCACGGCAACAGACCCGGTTTTACCAATGCAGGTGCGCCGGAGATGGCGGAAAAGCTGTATGACTACATTGTCAGTGAGGCGAAGAAAACGGTTCCGGTTGTCGAGACCGGACGCTTCGGCGCAGATATGCAGGTGTCGCTTGTCAACGACGGACCCTTCACCATCATCCTGGAAGATCTGTAAATCTAATGTTTGCTCTTAGCCAGCCGCTGCCACACATGGAGGCTTCCAGCCTCGAAAATTTTATGACTTGCAATCATGTGAGCACTGTGCTATTATAGTCAACGCGAGTTTTATCGGCAGGAGGATATTCAGGTGGATTTACTTCGTACAATTCTTACGATTCTTTTTATAGCGGACAGTGTTCTGATGGTTGTGGTTATTCTGATGCAGCAGGGCAAGGATAGAGGTCTCGGTGCCATCGCCGGTATGAGTTCCGGTGATACCTACTGGGGACGTAATAAGGGACGTTCCAGAGAGGGAAGGCTGGAGAGACTGACAAGGGTTATGGCCATTGTTTTTGTGGGTCTTGCCGTTGTTCTGAATGTCAAGTTCTGAGAAGAATTTCACGGGCTGCCGCAGAATCCTGCGGCAGTCTTTTGTTTTATACAGGTTCATTGCAGCGCGAAGCACAGCGTAGAGTTATTCAGCACAGCAGGGACCGTCGCGGGAAAATCGTTGCAGGATTCTGCATGTGTTATGACAAAAACAGTCATGCGCATTTATGCCATGGGTTGCAAAGAGAACAGGAAGGTATATGACAGAAAAGAAGAAAAATACAGGAAGACGCAGCAATGGGAGAAGAAGGCCAGTGAATGCCTCCAGAAACAGGCAGCTGGAAAAAATGATCCTGAACGTTGTGTCCTCGAAGAACTATAACCCCATGCGGTTACAGGAGATCGCCTGGCTTCTCAATGTTCCGCGAACGGCTGAGAAGGATATGTACAGGGCAGCAGAGCATCTGATCGATGAAGGAAAGATTCGCAGGGATTCCTCCGGCAGGCTTTATCGCTGGTTCGGAAGTGGTGCTGCGGATGCCAGATCGACTGACGATTCACTGAATCATGGAAGAGTGAAACGTGGAAGATCAAAGGGCGAGGAAAAGCCATTCAGAAAACGCACAGAGGGTTCGGAAAAACGCGATCCCGCCGACCTATCACTGGTTCTGGAGGAGTTTGACATCCCGACCGCTTTTCCCGATCGTGTGATGCAGGCGGCGGACAGGATGCCTTCCCATCTGACGAATGCGGACTATGCGGGCAGACTGGACCTGAGAGATCACCTGATCATCACGATCGACGGCGATGACTCAAAGGATTTTGACGACGCTGTGTCGCTGGAGAAACAGGGATCAGGATATATCCTGGGTGTGCATATCGCCGATGTGAGCCAGTATGTGGTTGACGGGAGCGCACTGGATAAGGAAGCGCTCAAACGGGGTACATCGGTTTATCTGCCGGACCGCGTCGTTCCCATGCTGCCACAAAAGCTTTCCAACGGTATCTGTTCTCTGAATGAGGGCGAAGACCGGCTGACCCTGTCTGTGATCATCACGATGGACAGAGATCTCAATATTCTGAAGAGCCGGATCGTGGAATCGGTAATCTGCTCGGCACATCGCATGACCTATTCGAAGGTCGATCGCATTTTTGAAGGCGACAAAGATCTGCAGACGGAATATGCGGATATCGTCCCCATGCTTTTCGAGATGAAAAATGTTGCCGCGAAGATGGAGGATCTCCGCCGGCAGAGAGGCATGATCGACTTCAATTTTCCGGAGACGCGGTTTGAACTGGACGAAAACGGACATCCTGTCCGCATGTATCCGGCGTTTCCAACGACGGCGACGAAGCTCATCGAGCAGTTTATGCTGACAGCCAACGAGGTTGTTGCCAGGTTATATGCAGATAAACAGCTGCCGTTTGTCTACAGAAACCATGAGCAGCCGGACAGCGACCGCATGGAGCAGACGCTGGCGGTCCTGCATGAGGCAGGTGTGACGATTCATAAAAAGGGATATCATATCACGCCGCTGGAGACGCAGCAGATCATCAGCAGGGCGGAGGGTACGCCCGAAGGGGATTTTGTGAGCTCCCTGCTTCTGCGCTCCATGCAGCAGGCTCGATACGGAACCGAGTGCGAGGGACATTTCGGCCTTTCGGCGAAATATTACTGCCATTTTACCTCACCGATCCGCAGATACCCCGATCTCCAGATCCACAGGATCATCAAAGATGACCTGCACGGCAGACTGACAGGCCGCCGGATCTCGTATTACCGCCGGATCCTCGAAAATGTGGCCTGGAAATCATCAGCACTGGAAAGAAGATCCGTGGAGACGGAGCGCGAGGCTGACAAGGTCCTGATGACGGAGTACATCGCGGACCATCTCGGCGAGACGACCGAAGCCGTGATCACCGGCGTGACAAGCTGGGGCTTTTACGTACAGCGGCCGGATACTGCGGAGGGCCTGGTCCCCGCGTCAACGCTGCATGATGACTATTATGTATTTGATGAAAAAATGATGACCCTGAAGGGCAGGCGTCACGGCCGCATTTTCCGTCCCGGACAGCAGGTGACGGTGAAGACGGTACGGGCGGATCTGTACCGGAGAATCATTGATTTTGAACTGGCTGAAGACACGGAATAAATGACAGGATAGATACTATGGCTGATCACAGAGGAATTAAGGTAATTGCCAACAATAAAAAAGCCCACCATGATTATTTTATTGAAGAGACCTATGAGTGCGGCATTGAGCTGAAGGGCACCGAGGTGAAGTCTGTCCGCATGGGCAAATGTTCCATTCGGGAGGCCTTTGTCCGCATCGAAGACGGGCAGATGTACATCTACGGTATGCATATCAGCCCTTATGAGAAGGGCAATATTTTTAACCGTGATCCGCTCCGTGTGCGCAGGCTCCTGATGCACAGAAAGGAGATCCGCCGCATTGAGCAGAAGATCAGGGAGAAGGGCATGACACTCGTGCCGACAGAGGTGTATTTCAAGGATGCGCTGATCAAGGTACAGGTGGGTCTCGCCCGAGGCAAGAAGCTCTATGACAAGCGGGCGGATATCGCCAAAAAGGATCTGCGCAGGAGTACGGAGCGCTCTTTCAAGGTGCAGAATATCTGATGCTTCCTCACGGTTATCCTGCCTGTCGCTATTTTAGCGTGATTGTATTTCAGCAAAGAATCTGCTAAACTAAAGGGCATATCTGGGGTCGTACTGGTTTCGATTGGTCGTCCGATCAGATAGAAGCATGTCGAGGATGGTGGACACCTCGTAAATCCGACACCAAACAATAAATGCTGACAACAACAGCGAATATGCACTTGCTGCCTGACCGGCAGTAATTGCGGCCCGCTTCGGCGGGTTTAAGGTCAGAGGATATCGCCGCTGTACTCCTCTGGCTTCAAAGGAAGCGGCTGCACACTGTTAAGTAAATTGTTGAGAGACAGTGCCAAGATAATCTCATCAATTCTCCGCGTACAGTTCGCCTGTCAGGATGACACGGAAGGTATGAAAGCAGGATAAGCATGTAGAAGGATCTGTGAAAACGTTCAAGACGCGGGTTCGAATCCCGCCGACTCCATTGCATAATCTTATGAGAAAAGTCCCGGAGGCCATGATTTTACTGGCTTCCGGGATTTTTGTCTGTCCGTATTTCCGTCTGCAGATGTCCGCTTCGGCCTGTCCCTGCTCGATCGTGACGGCATAGTGCTTCGCGTTCTGGGAAAGAACATGGAAGAAAACCGCAGGGTAGTACGATCCACGACCGGTTATTATCGGGAGAAAATACTCGGGTATCCGCATTTTGATCTGCGGAAGAATGCCTGAGTGCCTGTCCGATGAATGGACTTGAAATTGCTCCGCTCCAAAGGTACAATTCTGAGAAAAGAGTATAATTTTAATGAAATTCGGATTTCAGAAGTAATCGGGGAGAAACTATGGACAAGCTGAAGGTTATGGTCGTTGATGATGAGGCGCGCATGCGTAAGCTGGTCAAAGATTTCCTCACGCGCGATGACTTTAATGTCATTGAGGCTGAGGACGGAGAAGACGCGCTGAATAAGTTCTACGAGAATAAGGATATTGCACTGATCATTCTTGATGTCATGATGCCGAAAATGGACGGCTGGGAGGTCTGCCGTGAGATCCGCAAGGATTCCAAGGTGCCGATCATCATGCTGACAGCCAGAGGCGATGAGCGGGATGAACTGCTCGGCTTTGACCTGGGTGTGGATGAGTATATCTCCAAACCGTTCAGCCCGAAGATTCTTGTCGCCAGGGTAGAGGCAATCCTGCGCCGCACGAACAAGATCAATGACAATGATCGTCTGGAGGCAGGCGGCATCGTGATCGACCGCTCCGCGCATATGGCTTCCGTAGACGGTAAGCCGATGGACCTCTCTTTCAAGGAGTTTGAGCTGCTCACGTATTTTATGGAGAACCAGGGCATCGCTCTGTCCCGTGAAAAAATTCTGAACAATGTCTGGAATTATGATTATTTCGGCGATGCCAGGACGATTGATACCCACGTAAAGAAGCTCCGCAGTAAGATGGGAAGCAAGGGTGAGTATATCAAGACGATCTGGGGAATGGGGTACAAGTTCGATGTTGGAAATGAAGAAGCAAAGTGAAGAAATGCAGCAAACAGGGAATACAGAAGAGAATTCGCGAATAGCTGAAAACTGAAGGTGATGGATTTATGGTCACGGCAGCGGGCCTTTCGATGACATTTGAAGATCATTTGATGCGATAAATAATTGCAGCCATTTTCAACAACAATATAAGAGTTATAATAGGAGCATCTGCTGTACGATACAGCGGATGCTTCTTTTATATGCGAACGCCGCGATAGCACGACGGAGTCGGGCATATGAACATTTTTCAATAACGAGAAGTTACAGACTCTTTCGAGGAGAAAAAATGAAGTACGATTTCACATCAATTATTGACAGACGGGGTAAGGATGCAACAGCTGTAGATGCTGCCGGAAAGCGCGTCTGGGGCTTTGAACCCGGTGCGCCGATGGATGGATTTGATTTTATTCCAATGTGGGTGGCGGATATGAACTTCAAGACCTGTCCGGCAATCGCGGAAGCCATCATCAGAAGAGCACAGCATCCGCTGTTCGGGTATTTTCAGCCGAAGGATGTATACTACGATTCCATCATCCGGTGGCAGGAGGAGCGGAACCATGTGACAGGTCTCTCCAGAGAAAATATCGGATATGAAAACGGCGTGCACGGATTTATCTCGAGCGCGATCGATGTGCTGACGCAGCCCGGCGACAAAATTTTTCTGCACAGGCCCTATTATGTGGGCTTCATTGGTGACATCATCGGCAAGGGCCGGCGGCCGGTGTACAGTGATCTGAAGAAGGATGAGCACGGATTCTGGCGCATGGACTATGAAGATATGGAGCGGCAGATCCGTAAAAATCATGTCCGGCTGGCGATTTTCTGCTCACCGCATAATCCATGCGGCAGGGTGTGGACCAGAGAAGAAATTGAAAAAGCAATGGATGTGTTTCAGAGAAATGACTGCCTGGTGATCAGTGATGAGATCTGGTCGGATCTGACGTATACCGGACACTCCCACGTTCCGACCCAGATGGTCAGCGACTGGGCACGCGAGCATGTCCTTGCAGCGTATGCGCCGAGCAAGACCTTTAATCTGGCAGGACTGATTGGAAGCTACCATATTATCTACAATCAGGCACTGAATGAAAAGATCACCCGATTTTCCGAAAATACGCACTACAATGAAATGAATGTGTTCAGCGAGCATGCGCTGATCGCGGCCTACAGCAGCGAGGGGCAGGAATGGACCGATGAACTCAGAAGTGTCCTGGAGGATAACTGCCGAACGGCGGTTGATTTTATGAAGGAACATTTCGAGGGCGTTGATGTCTCGATGCCTGAGGGCACTTATATGCTGTTTCTGGATTGCACCGATTTCTGCAGGAGGACCGGAAGAACGATTGATCAGGTTCTGCGTGCGGGATGGAATGTGGGTGTCGGCTGGCAGACCGGCCGGGCATTCGGCGGAGAGTGCCACATCCGCGTAAATCTTGCATTGCCGAAGGCAAGGCTCATGGAAGCACTTGAGCGGATGCGGAAATATGTATTCACGAATGAAGAAACAGCGGCCTATACATATGAAGCGACAAAAGCGGAGCCGGATAAGGGAGCAGTTGAAGCGACAACTAATCATGCGGCCGTGAATACACGCGCGATAAAAAATACGATTTCAGAGACAAGTCAGGCGGATCGGATAATGAACGTCGATTCGGGAGCAGATGAGATGGGTCAGGCAAAAGCCGCCGACAAGACAACAGATGCGACAGGTGGGACGGATGAGTCCGTACAGAATCGTGAAGCAGCGGGCAGTGATGCCGATCCCGAGGATTTTACGGCTGACTGGATCTACAATGAAGAGGGGCTGCTGATGGTCTCTGATGACAGGAACCGGGATCTTACCGTCGAAGCTGTGAAGAAACTCCTCGGAGATCATCCGGTCGAAGAGTGTCATCTCGCAGCATTTGTTAACGGAGACATTGTGGGCAACCGAGACATGCAGGAAGCACAGAATTACGGCAGGATCCTGCAGAACAGCGGCCTGACGATCACGGAGCTCTTCACGGAAGAGGAATGTGTCAAACTTCGTCAGATTGGTATCTTCTGAAATGTGGTATCGTGTTGCATCTCGAGAATAAAAATGTGGTTTTTTGAAAGATTCTGCGCTGTTTCTGTTGCCGGTTTGTCATATGAGGGTTATAATGTAACTACATATTGTGTGAACACAGCGGCTGACAAACAAATATTGCTCATATGGCAGCGTTTGCAGCCGGCGATAAAAATGGGCTGACAAAGCCTTCAGTGGAGAAACAGTAATGAAGAGATCGAAAAGATTTGAGGTTCTGGACCAGCGTCCGGTAAACAAGGACGGCTTCATCAATGAATGGCCGGAAATGGGATTCGTTGCCATGAAGAGCCCGTATGATCCGAAGCCTTCCGTGAGAGTGGAGAACGGACGGATCGTAGAGCTGGATGGCAAGCAGAGAGAGGATTTTGATTTCCTTGATACGTTCATTGCGGATTATGCCATCAATATCGAGCGCACGGAAGAATCCATGAAGATCCCGGCGGTGGATATCGCCCGGATGATCGTGGATATCCACGTGTCCAGAAAAGAAGTACTGGATGTGATCTCCGGCATTACGCCGGCGAGGATGACAGAGGTCATCAATGAGCTGAACGTCGTGGAACTGATGATGGGCATGCAGAAGATCCGTGCAAGAAGAGTGCCCGGCAATCAGGCGCACGTGACGAATCTGAAGGATGACCCGGTGCAGATCGCGGCGGATGCGGCGGAAGGCGCACTCCGTGGATTTGCGGAGGAAGAGACAACGATGGGCGTTGCCAGATATGCGCCGCTCGATGCCATGGGACTGCTGATCGGTTCACAGGTCGGCCGCCCGGGTGTGCTCACGCAGTGCTCTTCCGAGGAAGCCACAGAGCTGGAGCTCGGTATCCGCGGTCTCACGACCTATGCGGAGACGCTCTCCGTATATGGAACCGAAAAAGTCTTCATCGATGGTGATGATACGCCTTATTCGAAGGCATTTCTGAATTCGTGCTACGCTTCCAGAGGCCTGAAGGTGCGTTTTACCTCCGGATCCGGATCCGAGGTGCTCATGGGCAGCAGTGAGAAAAAATCCATGCTGTACCTCGAGTGCCGCTGTCTCTATGTGACAAAGGGCTGCGGAAGCCAGGGTATCCAGAATGGCTCCGTCAGCTGTATTGGTATCACGGGTTCCGTACCCGCCGGTATCCGCGAGGTTCTCGGCGAGAACCTTGTCGCAGCACTGCTGGGACTTGAGTGCGCATCCTCCAATGACCAGAGCTTCTCGAATTCCGATATGCGCCGGACGGCGAGAACCATGCTGGAGTTTCTGCCGGGTACCGACTTTATTTTTTCAGGGTATGCAGCAGAGCCCAACTACGACAACATGTTCGCCGGATCGAATTTCGATGCGGAGGATTTTGATGATTACAATGTATTCCAGCGTGACATGCAGGTGGATGGCGGCCTGAGGCCTGTCAAGGAAGCCGATGTCATCGCTGTCCGCAACAAGGCGGCGAAGGCTGTCCAGGCGGTCTTCCGTCAGCTGGGACTTGCGGAGGTATCAGACGAGCAGGTTGAGGCCATTACCTATGCTCATGGAAGCAAGGATACGCTTCCGAGAGACGTCGTCGCGGATCTGATGTCCGCCGAAGATGTCATGAAGCGGGGCATTACAGGTATCGACGTCGTAAAAGCCCTGGCAGAGAGCGGTTTCACGGATGTGGCGGAGAGCGTTCTGGCCATGCTGAAGCAGCGTGTGATCGGTGACTATATGCAGACGGCGGCCATTCTTGACAGAAACATCCATGTGATGTCCGGCGTGAATACGCCAAACGACTACATGGGGCCGGGAACCGGATATCGCGTGGAGGGAGAGCGCTGGGAAGAGATCAAGCGCATTCCGCACCGCATCAACCCTATGGATATTTAGGAGGACACCATGCAGGCTTCGCAGGAATTAGTTCAGAAAATTACAGAAGAAGTTATCCGGCAGCTGCAGAACCGCAGGAGTACCGGTACGACATCTGTTGCCGGAGGATATAACAGTCCGGCCGCCGGTCTGGGGGAAGATGATGTGCCCTCCATGGCGGGCAGAACAAGAATTAACGAGAAAAAGAGTGATTACTCTTCCTACAGAAGGGCAAAAAAAGGCACTGACCCGAAGGAAGTTGTCATCGGTGTAGGTGCGGCTTTTCAGAGAGAGATCAAAATGACGCTGAGTGGCATTCCTCTGGACGATGTCATCCGGAATGTAAAGGCCGGCATCGAGGAGGAGGGTATGGTTCCCCGCGTTGTGAAGATCCTCGACACATCGGATGTCGGATTCATGGCGCTGGAATCCGCGAAACTCGCGGGCTCAGGCATCGGCATCGGTATCCAGTCCAAGGGAACGACGGTCATCAGTCAGAAAGACCTGTATCCGCTCTCAAACCTGGAGCTTTTCCCTCAGGCACCGCTCATGACGCTCGAGACCTATCGTAAGATCGGCAAGAACGCCGCGAAGTATGTCAAGGGTGAAAATGTAACGCCGATCCCTTCCGTCAATGACCCGATGGTCAGACCGAAATATCAGGTAAAAGCGGCGATCATGCATATCGCTGAGACGGAACAGCTGGATCCGAAACTGGGTATCATCGAATGGGAGGATCAATAATGCAGTATCCTTTGGGTGAACACGAAAGAGACCGAATCACATCCAGAACAGGCAAGAAGCTGGATCAGCTCACACTGGATGAGGTCATGAAGGGCCATGTGGCTCCGGATGATATCAAGATTTCGGCGGAAATGCTGCGCGCGCAGGGCGAGGTTGCCGAGCAGGCAGGCAATGCCCCGATGAAGAAAAATTTTGAACGGGCAGCGGAACTGACGAACGTTCCCGATGAGGTCATCCTCGGCATGTACAACAAGCTGAGACCGCATCGCGCGACCAAGTCGGAGCTTGTGCTGATGGCGCAGGAACTGCTGGAGAAGTACAAGGCTCCGAACTGCGCTAAACTGGTGCTGGAGGCAGCGGAAGTGTACGAGAAGAGAGGAATTCTTCTTCCCGAAGGTCAGGCAGGAACAGTAAACTGATAAAGAGAAAGATTCGGAGACAGAGATTTGAGCATTGTAGCAGGCGTAGACATAGGAAATTCCACAACAGAGGTCTGCATCGGAGACTATGGACAGGACAGACACGTACGTTTTCTGTCCAGCGCCTCCGTAAAGACGACAGGTACGAAGGGTACCCTCTCAAATATCCATGGGATTCTTTCTGCGCTGAAGGAGGCCATGGGCAGGATCGGCAGGGATGTGTCTGAGATCGATCTGGTGAGGCTGAATGAAGCGGCACCTGTCATCGGTGATACGGCAATGGAAACGCTGACCGAGACCATTATCACGGACTCCTCCATGATTGGCCACAATCCTTCCACGCCGGCTGGCGCAGGTCAGGCCGCTGGTGAGCTCCTCTCGTTTGACAATCTTTCCAGAGGGCAGGCGGGTACGCCGTATATCGTTTTTGTCGATGCACAGCATGGCTATGATGAAGTAGCCCGCAGAATTAACGGAGTGGCCAAATCGCTTCAGATCGTGGGCATTATCCTGCAGGCGGATGAGGCGGTTCTGGTCGAGAACAGGCTGGATCACAAGATCCCCATCGTCGACGAGGTAAAAAGAATCGACAAGATCCCGGATGGCCGGATGGCGGCGATCGAGGTCGCGCTTCCCGGACAGTTCATCCGCATGCTGTCAAATCCTTACGGTATCGCAACGCTGCTCCATCTGAATGCTGAGGAAACAAAGACCGTCACGCCGATTGCCAGAAGTCTGATCGGCAACCGCAGTGCCGTTGTCATCAAGACGCCAAACGGCGATGTTCGGGAAAATGTGCTTCCGGCGGGCGATATTTTTCTGCAGGCGACGCATCCGACGAGGATTCCTCTGGATGAGGGCGCGGACAAGATCATGCAGGCAGTCAGTGATGCCGGTGAGATCTACGATGTGACCGGGCAGGAAAATACCAATGTCGGAAATATGCTGAACCGCATCCGCAGGGGCATGAGCGAGGTCAGCGGAGAGGCGGACGGTGAGATCCATATCACGGATATTCTGGCGGTAGATACGCTGGCACCCGTGCTGATTTCCGGTGCGCTTGCAGGAGAGACCTGCCTGGAAAAAGCCGTCGGCATTGCTGCCATGGTCCGCACACAGCAGCTTCCCATGCGGCAGATTGCGGCAAAGCTTTCGGAGACGCTTTCCACACGGGCAACCGTGGCAGGCGTCGAAGCGGTCATGGCCAGTCTGGGTGCACTGACAACGCCGGGTACAAAGCTGCCGCTGGCGATTCTTGATATGGGCGGCGGATCCACCGATGCCGCGATCATCCATGAGAACGGAACTGTTGATCTGACGCATCAGGCGGGCGCAGGTGAACTGGTCTCCATGCTGATCCAGACGGAACTGGGTCTGGAGAACCGCTATATGGCGGAGCAGATCAAGCGGTATCCGCTCGCCAAGGTAGAGAGCCTTTTCCATATGCGCATGGAGAACGGCGAGATGCACTTCGTGCAGGAATCGCTGGATCCCAGATTTTACGGCAGGGTCGTGCTTCTGACGGAAGCAGGCCTCGTCAGAGTGGAAAAAGATATACCGATGGAACGCATCCGTGAGATCCGGCGGGAAGCCAAGCGGAAAGTGTTCCTGACGAATGCGAAGCGGGCACTCCGCGCGGTCGCACCGGATCATAATCTGAAAAATATATCCAATGTTGTTCTGGTCGGCGGATCGGCGGCGGACTTTGAAATTCCGGAAATGCTGATGGAGGAATTTACGCAGTACGGTATCGTCTGTGGTCGGGGTAATATCCGGGGAACCGAGGGACCGAGGAATGCCGTTGCGACAGGCCTTGTGCTTTCCTATGGAGGAGAAATGCAATGATCAGCCGCAGGCCGTCTATTTTTATCTATACGCATGAGGCTGACGCGGATTTTCTCCGGGAGATCCGGGCGGGCATCGAGGAAGAAAATGTCGCATCGGAGGTTTTTGAAAAAGACGGGCAGGATGTTGACGAGCTTGCCTATGATGCGGCTGCCGACTCCATGATGGGATCCGGGATCGGGATATCCGGTGAGGATGTGGCCATGCAGATGCGCGGGCGCAGATCCGGCGAGAACGTGAGCCGCCTGCATATGCCGACATATGCGCAGTGCCGGATCATCGGTTCCAACAGCGCCAGAGTGATCAAAAAGCAGAGCCTCAGAGATCTGTAAATGAACAGGCAGGTGCCGCTGTCGGAAGAACGGGACAATGATCGGTGTCAATAGCTGAAGAATAAATGAGAGGGCGTATCGGAATTCTCCGTGCGTCCTTTTTGTATGTTTTGGCAAAATTGTAGTGGTTATCCAGAGACACAGAAACTTCACTGTTTCTGTGTTACAATATGCGGAGACTGCGGACAGGCTGCAAACCTTTGCTGCCACAGATACGTCCGGGAGGACAGGACATTGAAGTATTCCATACAGAAAAAAGTTGCGTTTACATTTATTTTTACCATGTTCATGGTACTGTGCGCCATGGGCCTGTTTGAATTCTTCTTTATAGACGATGTGTACCAGTACCATCAGGAGAAACTTCTGAAGCAGAGCTGGAACATGATCAACTCTTCGACGGGGGATCTCAAGGAAAAAAGCGATGGAACCTTCAGCGTGAGCGATACATTTGAGCGTTTCTGCTCCGCAAACAGTCTGGTTTTCTCCGTGACGGACGAAAATCTCACCAGCATCGTGACGAATGCCGAGGACGGCCGTACTATGGCCGGAAGGCTTTTCGGCAACGTGCTGGGTATGGAGGACGACAATACCGAGGTGCTGGAGCAAAATGATGAATTCAACCTGATCCGCATCGAAGACCGTTTCACAGGACTGGATTACCTGGAACTCTGGGGCATCCTGAACAATGGCAATTACTATATCGTCTACCTTCCGGTGGAGGGCATCTCCGAAGCCGCGATGGTATCATTCCGTTTCTATATGTACATAGGCATTCTGGCTGTACTGATCGGCACGATGATCATATGGTTCCTTGCCGGCCGCATCGTTCGCCCGGTGAAGCAGCTGACCGAGCAGTCCAAGCGTATGGCGGAGCTCGATTTCAATGCGCATTATGACGGCAGTGAGCTGGATGAGATCGGCGAACTCGGCCGGAACTTCAATACTATGGAGAGCAAGCTGGAGAAGGCCGTGGGCGAGCTGAAGAGTGCGAATGCCAAGCTCGAGAAGGATATCGCCGAGAAGACGCAGACAGATGAGATGCGGAAGGAATTTCTCGCGAACGTGTCGCACGAGCTGAAGACGCCGATTGCGCTGATCCAGGGCTATGCCGAGGGACTGAAGGATAACGTCAATGATGACCCTGACAGCAGGAATTTTTACTGTGATGTCATCATCGATGAGTCGAAAAAAATGAACACGATGGTCCGTCAGCTTCTGACGCTGAATCAGCTGGAGAATGGCAACGAGACCATTCAGATGAACCGATTTGATCTGACTGAGCTGATCAGCGGAGTGATCGCGTCTCTGAAGGTAATGATCGAGGAATCAGGCGCGAAGGTAATCTTCCATCAGGAGGACAGGTATTTTGTCTGGGGTGATGAATTCATGATTGAAGAGGTTGTGACGAATTATCTCACCAATGCCCTGCATCACTGTGAGGGAGACCACGTCGTGGAGATTACCTGCCGGGATGAAAACGGTATCGTGACGACCACAGTGTTCAACTCCGGCAACCCTATTCCCGCAGATTCCATCGATCATATCTGGGACAAGTTCTACAAGGTCGACAGGGCCAGATCCCGGGCGTATGGCGGAAGTGGCATCGGACTCTCTATCGTCAGAGCCATCATGGACAGACATCAGCAGAAGTGCGGTGCCCGCAATTACGAAAACGGTGTTGCTTTCTGGTTCACGCTGGAGAGCAAAAGCGGGCTTTGAAGGATGCCAGCAGCTGATTTGTGACGACAGCGGCCAGACGGTCGCGTGTGACGGCGTTTTTCAGCGTGTCGAGGTGAATGCCGATCCCAGCGATCACCATATCGGTACAGCCGGATTCCAGATCTGTCGCGAAGATTTCACACAGTACCCCGCTGATCTTCTGGTCTCCGTCATAAATATCACTGATCTTTTCTATATGGAAATCATGATCGGAAAATGTCCGGATCGATGAGAGAACCGTCTGTCCCGCCAGACGGCCGAGATCAGCGACTTCAGAGAAGGGCACACGAAGCGGGAGAAGGAGCGTCATATACAGACCGGCAGCGGCAGGGGAGTCGAAGGCGCTCTGATGGTGGCCGCGGCCGCGCGTCTGTTCCTCCGATGCGATCAGGGCAGACCCGTGGAATCCGTCGGCGATCATGCGCTCGGCCTGGGCGTTTGTGGAATCCAGACGCCGGTACAGACAGAGCCGGAGTGCATTCGGGTCATCCAGGTATGCGCGGATCCCGTCTGCTGTCAGCACATCCGAGCCGGGGGCAATCCGATATCCTTTTTTACCGACGGATTCGACGGGATATCCTTCTTCCTGGAGGGAGCGGACAGCCTTCCAGACAGCTGTCCTGCTCACGTCGTGCGCATCTGCCAGTTCCTGTCCGGAGATTATTTTTCCCTGAATTTCCGTGAGTTCTCTGTATATATTTTCCTTCAGCATTTCTGTGTTCTTCGGATCTCCCTTCAAAAAGATTAAGGATGCTGCTATACAATTAACCCGGCTGCGCTGCATCAGAATTTTGCAATCGAATTGTCCTGACGGCATTGTATACCTGTGTTTTGATGGAATTGTTCCAACTGCTTCAATTGTATACTAAATACAGTTTATACTCAATTAAATTCGGAAATTATTAGAATCCACTTTTAATTTGTTGAAAAAATAGTTCTTACAAGAAAACGTTGATTTTGATATAATTATGTAGACAAAAAAGGACGGCGCTCATAGATGAAAAAGGTGAGGCAAAAATGTATCAGAAAGGTGATTATGTCGTATATGGATCAGATGGACCGTGTCTTGTAAGTGATGTTACCATGCTTGATATTCCCGGATGTGACAGCAAACGGGAATATTACATTCTTCATCCCATGATATCGAAGAGAAGCGTGATCTATTCTCCGGTTGACAATCAGAAGGTGAAGATGCGATTTGTCATGAATCGCGATGAAGCGGAAAAAATCCTCTCCGGGATAGGTGATATTCCGACGATGAAAGTGGAAAACGAAAAGTTCCGGGAGGAGCAGTACCGTGCGGTGATCCGTAATACGGATTTCCGGGACTGGATCTGCATGATGAAAATGCTGGTTTCGAGACGAAGGATCCGCGCGAGTCAGGGAAGAAAGTTCACTTCTCTGGACGAAAAATATCTCCATGAGGTCGGAGACATCGCTTCCTGCGAGCTCTCCATTGCTTTTGGCGTGGACCGCGGTGTCGTGGAGGAAAAGCTCCGCGAGCTGATCGGATGAAGTAAAACGAAGTTCAGGTAAAAATGCCCAAAGAGAGTTCGGAAGGCTGAAGTAAAACGAAAATTTTCCGTATTTTTTGAAAATGATTCATGTTTGATGTTGCATGCTGCCAGGCGTGACGCCGGCAGCATTTTCTGTATATAGGAATGCCGTGATCAGGGAATGAATGCCAGAGAACATGTTCTGTCCCACACGTTGCCGGAGAGTGCAGCATGCTAAGGTTATCTGCAGATGCACAAAGCAGGCGTCACACGATGGAGCAAGCGTCAAATTGACATGTGCCGGCACGTATACTAATATCAACCCTGTGAGGAGAAAGATCAAAATGAAAAATTCGTTCAGATTTTTTGAAAACCGGGACTGCAAATATTTTCCGTGTCATCAGGGACTGGAAGACTTCAACTGCCTGTTCTGCTACTGCCCGTTTTACCTGCAGGACAGCTGTCCTGGAACGCCGGCAGTGATCACGCATGAAGACGGCACGGAGATCCGCGACTGCTCGGACTGCGTATGGCCGCACAGACCGGAAAATTACAGCGAGATCATCAGGCTGCTTTCCAAAGCCTGCCGGAAGAGGAAAGATAACTGAGGAGACAGCATGCATAAAAAAATAGTATTTCTGGACATCGACGGTACACTGACAACCTTTCAGGGCATGCTTCCTGATTCGGCGCGCGAAGCGCTCGCCGCTGCAAAGCGGAATGGACATGAGATGGTTCTCTGTTCTGGGCGCACAGCCACCCAGATCTATCCTTTTCTGTGGGATTCCGGCGTGTTCAGCGGCATGGTCTGCGGTGCCGGTGCCGAGGTACGAAGAAACGGGAAGACGATCTATGAGAAGTACGTAGATCCGGAACATCTGGCAATCCTTGTGGATTATATGAAAACGGTTGGCGCGCGTTATTATCTGCAGTGTAGATCAGGGCTCTACGGAACGTCCGACATCACAGAGCAGGAAGGTGCTCTGTTTGCGGGAGATCCCGGCACGAAAGAAAAAAGAGAAGATATTTTTGGAAAGATCACGACAGATAATCATCCCAAACTGCGCCGGGATGTGAACAAGTTCGCCTATTATGAGGCAAATGCGGATATCGACACGATCAGAAAAAATCTTGGCGATTATTTCTATGTGATGGAATCGAGCTTCCGACTGTCGGAAAAATCGGATGGAGAGGTTACGATCCGCGGCATCACGAAAGCCACCGGTATGCAGATCTACCTGAATGCAGCGGGCATCGGTCGGGAGGACGCCATCGCTTTTGGCGACGGACCGAATGATCACGAGATGATCGACTTTGCAGGAGTCGGCGTTGCCATGGGAAATGCTTCCGATGACCTGAAAAAACATGCGGATCTGGTTACGGATAGAGTAGACCGCGACGGTCTGCAGAAGGCCTTTCAGAAGCTCGGGCTGATCTGATGGGTAATGGAGAAATTTCAGCTTGCCCGAACTGCTCAGATACAACAGCCCGGCTGACAAAAGAGTAGGGGGATACAGCAATGTGGATTGCGTTTGCTTTTGGTTCTGCATTTTTTGCGGGAATCACGGCGATTCTGGCCAAATGTGGTATCAGAAAAACAGATTCTACCGTAGCAACGGCAGTTCGAACGATTATTGTTCTTGCTTTTTCCTGGCTGATGGTTCTGGTGACCGGTCAGATGAGTGCACCGTCATCGATCAGCGATAAGACCTGGGTCTTCCTGATCCTGTCGGGACTTGCCACAGGCTTTTCGTGGCTGTGCTATTTTCATGCGCTGCAGATCGGCGAAGTCAACAAGGTTGTGCCGATCGATAAATCCAGTACAATTCTGACAATTATTCTTGCCTTTATTTTTCTCGGGGAACCCGTCAGCTGGGCAAAAGGGGCGGGCGTCGTCCTGATCGGCGTTGGAACCTTCCTGATGATCGAGAAGAAGAAAACTGAGGATAAGGAGAAAACGCCGGGTAAATCGGGTCACGGGTGGATGTTCTACGCCTTCGGTTCGGCGATTTTTGCCAGCCTGACGTCTATCCTCGGAAAGATCGGCATTGAAGATGTCCCGTCCAATCTGGGGACGGCAATCCGGACCTGCGTTGTGCTCGTGATGGCCTGGATGATGGTCCTTGTCACGGGCAAGACGAAGAAAGTGCGCGGCATTCCCCATGGCGAGATGGCGTTTATCTGCCTTTCCGGTGTCGCTACGGGAGCGTCATGGCTTTGCTATTACCGGGCGCTTCAGACCGGACCGGCCAGCGTGGTCGTTCCGATCGACAAGCTGAGTATTGTCGTTTCCATTATCTTTTCCAGGATCGTCTTCGGAGAAAAATTAACGCGGAAGTCGTTTGCGGGACTGGTCCTGATCATTACGGGAACGATGATCATGGTTTTTGCAGCGTGAGTATGCTTTGTGTACACTCGAATTAGTTGTTCGCGGTGGAGACAATGAAGTAAACGCAAGTAGTAATACAGGTTGTATATACTCGGGTAAGCTGTTCACAGTGACAGGAATGATAAGAGATTGTTGTGGTTAACAGGTGTACAGAGAGTTAAAGTGTATACAGTGATAGAGAACGCAAAATAACAGGAGGATCCGAAATGAGTACAAAAGCGATTCACACAGAAAATGCACCGGCAGCGGTTGGCCCTTATTCACAGGGAATCAAGGCTTCAGGGAAGACGATCTATGTGTCAGGGCAGATCCCGATCGACCCGGCGACCGGTAAGTTTGCAGGTGAGGATATCGCCACGCAGACGAGACAGAGCCTTACGAATATCCGGAACATCCTGAAAGAGGCGGGGACGGATATGAGCCACGTGGTCAAGACGACGGTACTGCTCGCCGATATTGCTGATTTTACAGCAATGAACGAGGTTTATGCTGAATTTTTCCAGGAGCCGTATCCGGCCAGATCTGCTTTCCAGGCAGCGGCGATTCCGAAGGGCGCGCGCGTGGAGATTGAGGCTATCGCAGTCGTAGACGACTGAAAGTGCTGATGATGAGACAGAGACTGGCTGCATGGTGACCGTGAAACGCAGCGGAAAACTGAGCCATGCAGCCGGCAGCTGAGTGCTGTGCACATACGAGAAATACAGACGATGTTTGTGTGTCGTGGAACAGAGCAGGAGTTGACTGATGAACAAGAAGGAAGTTACAGAAATCCGTAAACAGCTGAAGCCCGAGGATACCTGTCTGCAGAGAATCTGCGGATGCTACGTGGATGGGCACAAGCAGAAAATCTCTGAGATGAAGGAGGCTTTTCTCTCCCTGCCGGAGGAAGAGGTCCACAAGTATTCGGATCTGCTTCGCAAGGCTACGTCAGGACAGGTGGGAAAAAATCTGCTGAATCTGGAATTTCCTCTCGCCGAAGAGGCTGAGGGAGGCAGACAGGCGAAGCTGCTGGCACTTCGTGATTCTGAGCTCAAGGATGATGAGCTGCTGGAAGATTTTTACGACAGCGTGATCAGTACCTATCTGGATGCGGAAAATTATCTGATCCTTCTTGCGTTCGGCTCTTACGATGTACCCGGAAAGGCTTCCGATGGCATGCAGATGGATGACGCATCGGAATACGTTTATAATTTCCTTCTCTGCGCCATCTGCCTCGTTGCACTTTCCAAGCCCGGTCTCGTGTATGACGCCACGCTGAATCACTTCCGCGACAGCATCCAGGACTGGATGGTACAGATGCCGGAAGTCGGCTTTGTTTTTCCGGCGTTTAATGACAGAAATACGGATATTCACAATGTGCTGTATTATGCGAAAAATCCCGAGATCCTGCACCCGGAGATTACGGAGGATCTTCTCGGCATTGATGTGCCGATGACAGCCGGGACGCAGAAGAAGACCTTTGATGCGATCATCGAGGAAACTTTCAGTGACAGCTGTGACTTCGAGGTCGCGAAGACGGTGCATCAGAATCTGAATGCGCTCCTGGAGGGCAAAAAAGAAGAGCCCGTACCGACACCGCTCGACAAGCAGGAGTGTCTGCGTTTTGTGCAGAGCTGCGGGGCTGATGCGGACCAGATCGCGCATTTTGAGCAGGCGTACGATGAGGAAGCGGGTGAGGATGGCGCGCTGCTCGCCTCAAACCTTGCGAGCACGCGGAAGTTCACCGTCGCATCGGATGATGTCAAGATCGCTGTCGATCCGACGCGGACGGATCTGATCGAGACAAGGGTCATCGACGGCGTGGAATATCTGCTGATTCCGGTGACGGATAATGTGACGGTCAACGGCATCAGGATACGGGCGTCGGCGGGAGAAAGACGCGCGGATGATGCTCCTGAACCCGGGGAAATTTGATAATCGTACACCAATGCAGGCAGACATTGAACATCTGTCTGCATTTTTTGCTGTATATGCCGACTGCGGGAATCGCTTAGCGATGGAGCAGTCGGGCTGAATACAGTGCTGTAGGTATCAGACGTCACCTGAGGCAGGGGATCAGACGGGATAAATTTTATTTCACAGCCGACATGGTGGCGACAATATGTTAGAATATTTCATATAAGCGCCGGCAAAGTCAGAAAATATCAGCGCTTATATGGAAGAACACGCGGAGAAGGCAAGGTAGTTGGCTGTCATATGCTATAAGTAAAGGAGGTTTATTATGTTCTCTAATGTAACGATTATCGGAGGCGGCGTTCTTGGTACACAGATAGGTTTGATGTGCGCTTATACAGGCCATCATGTGACATTCTGGCTGCGCAGTGAGGGCTCGATCGGCAGAACACAGCCGAAAATTGATCATTACAGTGCAGCAATGACGCAGGCCCTGGATCAGGCGAAGGCACTGATCGGCAATCCCATGGGTGCCTATCTCTATCCCAGGGGACTTGTTACTGACTGGAAATCGGCTACGCCTGAAATCATCGATGAACTGAAGGCGGCCTGGACGAAAAATCAGAAGGATCTCCTGCACATCACGCTGGATCTTGCAGAAGCCCTGAAAGATGCGGATATCGTTATCGAAGCGATGACAGAAGATCCGAAGCAGAAGATCGATATTTTTACCCGGATGAAGGATCTCATGCCGGAGAAAACCATACTCTGCACAAATTCGTCGACGCTTCTTCCCAGTATGTTTGCTCAGTATACCGGACGGCCGGAGAAGTTCTGCTCCCTGCATTTTGCCAACGAGATATGGAAGTCCAATACAGCGGAGATCATGGGACATCCTGGCACATCGCAGGAAACCATTCATCAGGTCATTGCTTTTGCAAGGGATATCCATATGATTCCGCTCGTTCTTCACAAGGAGCAGCCCGGTTACATCCTGAATTCCATGCTGGTGCCTTTCCTGGAATCGGCGGAGATGCTCTGGGCGAAGGGTGTGGCTGATCCCGAGACCATCGATCTCACGTGGAAGCTTGCCACCAGTGCGCCGGCCGGACCGTTCCAGATCATGGATATTGTAGGACTGAAGACCTGCTATGATATTGTTTCCATGAAACCCGAGGCACAGGATGAAAACTCCGTTGCACACAAAATCAGCGTAATGCTGAAGGAGAAACTCGACAGGGGCGAAGGCGGTGTCAACAGCGGCAAGGGATTCTATGATTATACAAAGAAGTAACATCCCTGATCCGGATTATTGCCAGCGCTTTTTGTAAAAGGCAGGCAGTTGTTCCATCGATTGTTCAAATGCGGATCTTCAGGAATGATATGTAGGAAAAGGTGTAAGGAAATAATGATGGCTATGAATGCAGAAGAACGATATCAGCTCTGGCTGGACAGGCTTCCGCAGGACGATCCCATGCGGAAAGAACTGCTGTCGATCAGAGGTAATCAGCAGGAGATCAATGATCGCTTTTATCAGGAGATAGAATTCGGAACAGCGGGACTGAGAGGCATATGCGGCGCGGGCACAAACCGCATGAATCCGCTCACCGTCGGAAGGGCGACGCAGGGAATCGCCAACTATCTGAAGAAATCCGGCGGAGATCTGCATCGCGGTGTGGCAATTGCCTATGACTGCAGATACCACTCCCGTGAGTATTCGGAGCTGGCAGCGGAAATCCTTGCCGGCAACGGAATCGCGGTCTGGCTCTTCCCGTCCATGCGGCCGACGCCGGAGCTTTCCTTTGCCGTGAGGGATCTTCACGCGATTTCCGGCATCAACATGACGGCCAGCCATAATCCGAAGGAATATAACGGATACAAGGTGTATCAGGAAGACGGCGCACAGATTTCGGGTGCAGTCTCCGATGGCATGATCAGGGAGATCCGTTCGCTGGATCTCTTCGACAGCTTTCCGCGGGTGCCGCTCGCAGAGGGAATACAGAAGGGACTGATCAGCTGCATCGGTGAAGAGATGGACCGGAAGTATCTGGATTACGTGGAAGGCATGCGGCAGCGGCCGGATGACCAGCTCGATAAATCGGTGACCGTAGTCTACACGCCTCTAAACGGTGCGGGAAGCATTCCGCTGGAGACGGTGGCGCGGGAGATGGGCTATACGGATTTCCATATCGTGCCGGAGCAGAAGGATCCGGACCCGGATTTTACGACCGTGGGCTATCCCAATCCGGAGGATCCGAAGGGCTTTGCACTGGCAGAGAAACTTGGACATGAGCTCCATGCGGATCTTCTCATTGCCACGGATCCGGACAGCGACCGCATGGCCGTCGAACTTCCGGATGGCCGGGACGGATTTTATCCTCTGAACGGCAATCAGACGGGTGCCATGCTGATCGCCTATATGGCTGAGAGCCAGAAAGAAGCTGGTACACTTCCGAATAATGGTGCCATGATCAAGTCGATCGTGACCGGCGATATGGGCAGGACCATCTGTGACGCCTACGGGATCCATGTATTTGAGGCATTGACAGGATTCAAAAATATCTGCGGCGTTATTCCGCGCATTGAAAAAGAAGGATACCGGTATTTCTTCGCCTATGAGGAGAGTATCGGCTGCGCACCCGGTGAGAAAGTAAGAGACAAGGACGGCATCTGTGCAGGACTTCTGATGATGGAGATGGCGGCTTTTTATAAGAAAAAAGGCCTGACGCTGACGGACGCGCTGGATGCGCTCTACAGCAAATACGGCTGTTTCGCGGAGCGTCAGTTTTCCCTCGTGCGGACGGGACAGGCAGGTGCGGAAGAAATTGCGTCTATCATGCAGAAGGCGAGAGATGAGAAGCCAGATCATTTTGGCACCTGGAAGGTTGCGGATGCAACTGATTATCTGCACGGATGGCAGGATATACCGGCGTCCAATGTGCTGAAATTCCGTATGGAGAACGGTGACTGGTTTGCCATGCGGCCGTCCGGAACAGAGCCAAAGCTGAAATTCTACTTTTATACTAAGGCCGGAAGCAGGGAGGCAGCCCTGCAGAGCGCGGAACTGCTGGAAAAGACCGTAATAGCGCAACTCTCGTGACTTATTGGTACAGTTCAGACACTGCAATAGCCATGGGTTCCGTGGAAGACAAAGAGCGAACAGTAACCACGCTTCCGAAAGACTTTTTGAAAAAAATAAAAAAAGGGCTTGCTTTTTTATTACGTGTTTGATACTATAGTCAGCGGTTGGTTGGTCAAGCGGCTAAGACGTCGCCCTCTCACGGCGAAAACATGGGTTCGATTCCCATACCAACTGCGTGAAGGCATTCCTCATCAGTGGGGAATGCCTTTTACTGTATCTGCCGACTGCAGGAATCGCGCAGCGATGGAGCAGTCGGGCTTAATACAGGATCCGGCGCTGCTTGAAATATGGAGGTTATTCTATCAAGGCACATCGAAGAAGGGAGAGCTGCATGAAATTCAAAGGCGCAGTTTTTGATATGGACGGTACGCTTCTGGATTCGATGCATGTGTGGGACCAGATCGATGTCGATTTTCTGGCGGCGAGGGGCATCCCGCTCCCGGACGACTACCGGGAGGCCGTGAATAAAATGCGCTCCTACGACATCGCGGTTTACACGATCAAAAGGTTTCACCTGAAGGAGAAGCCTGAGGATCTGGTGCAGGAGTGGATCGATATGGCCATCGATGCGTACAGCCACACACTTCCGCTGAAGGATGGCGTATATGAATATGTATCGGCACTGCACGATGCCGGTGTAAAAATGGCTGTCGCAACGGCATCTGACAGAGAACTCGTTTATCCGGCACTGAAGAGAACCGGCATCCTGCCGCTGATGGACAGAGTGGTGCTGGCCAATGAAGTGAAAAATGACAAAGGCTCACCGGATATCTACCTGAAAGCGGCTGCTGATCTGGGCGTCAGCCCGGCAGAGTGTGTCGTGTACGAAGATATCATCGAGGGAATCCGCGGAGCGAACGCCGGAGGCTTTACGACGGTTGGCATTTGTAATCCTGGTGCTGAACGCACGCAGGAAATTCAGACGGAAGCGGACCGTTGCATTCGATCCTTCCGCGAACTGATGGATGATCCGTTCTATGGACCCTGACCATTATTGTACGTGCATCTGCTTTTTGGCTTCTGCAGATGATCTGCTGACCTATGGTCGGAAGGCTGCAAATAAGCGCATGCGAGTGAAGAGAAAACACAGTGAGCTAATTGCATTGAAATATGCTTTGCAAACGCAGATGTGCTCGTAATAGAATATCAGTTCATTAAAATAGCAGTTCATATAAAAGCAAAGGAATCAGCAATTTATGGCAGATCGCAACGAATACAGTGAAAAAAGCATACGTGTGCTCGAGGGCCTTGAGGCTGTCCGGATGCGTCCCGGCATGTATATTGGCAGTACCGGCCGCAGAGGACTGAACCACCTCATCTATGAGATTGTGGATAACTCCGTAGATGAGCACCTGGCCGGTTACTGCACGACCATCCGTGTGACGCTGGAGGCGGACGGATCCTGCACGGTAAAGGATAACGGACGTGGCATCCCCGTCGGTATGCATGAGACAGGCATGCCGGCGGAGCGTGTCGTTCTGACAACGCTTCATGCGGGCGGCAAATTTGACAACAACGCCTACAAGACGTCCGGCGGACTGCACGGCGTGGGTTCTTCCGTCGTCAATGCACTCTCAGAGCATATGGACGTGAAGATCTCCCGAGAGGGCAGTGTCTGGCACGACAGCTATGAGCGCGGCGTGCCGGTGCAGCAGCTGGACAAAAACGGACTGCTTCCCGTCATCGGAAAAACAAAGGAAACGGGAACAGAGATCAATTTTCTGCCCGACAGTGAGATTTTTGAAAAGACAAGATTTTCTGAAGAGGACCTGAAGAGCCGGCTTCATGAGACGGCCTATCTGAATCCCGAACTCACGATCGAATATGAAGATCTCCGTGACGGAAATGACGAGAAGATCACCTTCCATGAACCGGAGGGTATCATCGGTTTTGTCCGAGAGGTCAATAAGAGTGAAGAAGTCCTTCACGATCCGGTCTACTTCAAGGGGGAGTCGGACGGCATCGTCGTGGAGATCTGTTTTCAGTATGTCCGCTCATTCCAGGAAAATGTGTTCGGCTTCTGCAACAACATTTACAACGCCGAGGGCGGCACGCATATCACCGGTTTCAAGACGCAGTTCACGCAGGTGATGAACAGCTATGCGCGTGAGATCGGTGTGCTGAAGGAAAAGGATCCGAATTTCACGGGTTCGGATATCAGAAACGGCATGACAGCCGTCATTTCCATCAAGCATCCGGATCCCCGCTTCGAGGGACAGACGAAGACCAAGCTCGATAACCCGGATGCGGCCAAGGCCGTCTCCAAGGTCACGGGTGATGAGGTCGTGCGTTATTTTGACCGAAACCTGCCCACCCTGAAGACAATCCTCGAGTGCGCGGAGAGGTCGGCGAAGATTCGGAGATCCGAGGAAAAAGCAAAGACGAATATGCTCATGAAGCAGAAATATTCGTTCGATGCCAATGGCAAGCTCTCCAACTGCGAATCGAGAGACCCGTCCAAATGTGAGATCTTCATCGTCGAGGGAGATTCCGCCGGCGGTTCCGCGAAGATGGGACGAAATCGGATGTACCAGGCTATTTTTCCGATCCGGGGTAAGATCCTGAACGTGGAGAAGGCGACCATCGACAAGGTTCTGGCCAATGCGGAGATCAAGAGCATGATCAATGCGTTTGGATGCGGATTTTCCGAGGGTTACGGCAACGACTTTGATATCTCGAAGCTTCGCTATGACAAGATCATCATTATGGCCGATGCCGATGTCGACGGTGCGCACATCGCGACGCTGTTGCTGACGCTTTTTTACCGCTTCATGCCTGAGCTGATCTATCAGGGGCATGTGTACATCGCCATGCCGCCGCTGTACAAGACGATCCCGGCCAGAGGCAAAAGCGAGTACCTCTATGACGACAAGGCTCTGGAAAAATACAGAAAAAAGCATGCCGGACAGAAATTTACACTGCAGCGCTATAAAGGTCTCGGTGAGATGGACCCGCAGCAGCTCTGGGATACGACGCTGAATCCGGAGACGAGGCGGATGCGCCGCGTGGGCATTGAGGATGCGAGAATGGCCTCGGAGGTGACTGAGGTGCTCATGGGCACCGATGTGCCACCGAGGAAGAAGTTCATCTACCAGCACGCGAAGGATGCGGAACTGGATGTATGACAGTATGTGACGACTGGACGTATAGCAGCGTGTGATGCAGAACCTTGCGGATGACTACATGTATTGAAAAGCCCTGCAACACATTTGTCTTTACAAAGAATGCAAAGACTGTAAAGACTGTGATGGTGCTGGCAGATAAAAACGATGGTGTAGTCATTTAAGTACAGTGAGAAAATTTAACGAGAATAAAGATATGCCGGCGTAAGGTATATTTTCACGATTGTAAACAGGAAGACAACAGGAGACAGATGCATGGAAGAGATCATCAGCACCGAATACTCGGAGATTATGCAGAAATCGTATATTGACTATGCGATGAGCGTCATCATTTCGAGAGCGCTGCCGGATGTGCGGGACGGCCTGAAGCCGGTACAGAGGCGTACACTTTACGATATGTATGAACTCGGTACCTATTATGATCGGCCCTATCGTAAATCCGCCCGTATCGTGGGCGATACCATGGGTAAATATCATCCGCACGGAGACAGCTCGATCTATGAAGCGCTTGTTGTGATGGCGCAGGACTTCAAGAAGGAGCTGCCGCTGATAGATGGTCACGGCAACTTCGGCTCGATCGAGGGCGACGGAGCTGCCGCCATGCGATACACCGAGGCCAGACTGCAGAAGATCACACAGGAGGTGTTCCTGCAGGATCTGGACAAGGATGTCGTGAATTTTGTCCCGAACTTTGATGAGACGGAGAAAGAACCGGAGGTTCTGCCGGTCCGCATCCCTAATATTCTGGTGAACGGCTCGGACGGTATCGCGGTCGGTATGGCCACGAGTATTCCGCCGCACAACCTGGGCGAGGTGATCGATGCCGCCTGCGCCTATATCCGTGACAAGGATCTGACGACGGCCGATCTGATGAAATACATCAAGGGACCGGATTTTCCGACCGGTGGCATCGTCGTGAACAAAGACGACCTCCGCGAGATCTATGAGACGGGCACGGGGAAAATCCGTGTGCGCGGCAGAACGGAGATTGAAAAGGGAAAGAACGGAAAACAGCTTCTGGTCGTTACGGAGATCCCCTATACCATGATCGGAAGCGGCATCGGCAAATTTTTGCTGGATGTGGCAGATCTGGTAGAGAAACGGGAACTGCCGGAGGTGACGGATATCTCCAATATGTCCGGCAAGGACGGCATGCGGATCGTGCTCGAGCTGAAGAAGGGCGCGGATCCGGAGCGCGTGCGGAATATTCTCTTCAAGAAGACCAGACTGGAGGACACGTTCGGCGTTAACATGCTGGCAGTTGCTGACGGGCGTCCCGAGACGCTGAACCTGAAGCGGATCCTCGACAGCTATGTGGATTTCCAGTTTGATCTGGCGACCAGAAAGTATCAGAAACTGCTGGAAAAGGAGATCGAGAAAAAAGAGATCCAGGAAGGCCTGATCCGGGCGGTGGATGTCATCGACCTGATCATCGAGATCCTGCGCGGCAGTAAAAATCAGCAGATGGCTAAGGACTGTCTGACAATGGGCGTCACAGACGGCATCCGTTTCCGCAGCAAAAAGAGTGAGAAAGAGGCAAAGCAGCTCTGCTTCACACAGCGGCAGGCACAGGCAATTCTGGATATGCGCCTGGCCAAGCTGATCGGCCTCGAGATCGATGCGCTCTACAAGGAGAATCAGGAGACCACAGAGAAGATCGCCCGCTATGAAAAAATATTGAATGATTACGATACCATGGCGGATGTGATTCTGTCGGATCTTTACCTGATCAAAAAAGAATACGCGGTTCCGCGGAAGACGGAGATCACGAATGCCGAGGCGCCGGTCGTTGCTGAGCCTGAAGAAGAGGAGACCGAGCTGGTATTCCTGATGGACCGCTTCGGTTATGCGAGAACGATCGATCCGGCGGTTTACACGAAAAACAAAGAAGCGGCGGACAGCGAAAACAGGTATATTTTCCACTGCCTGAATACAGACAGGATCTGTATTTTTACAGATAAGGGTGTGATGCATACGGTCCGCGTAAAAGAACTTCCCTTCACGAAATTCCGTGACAAGGGAACGCCGCTGGACAATGTATGCAATTATTCGACGGAGAGCGAGCGGATTATTTTTGCAGCTTCGATGCAGGATGTAAAAGTGCACCGGCTGCTGTTCGTGTCTGCCCGCGGCATGGTGAAGGCTGTGGATGGCGCGGAATTTGACGTAACGAGAAAGACCGTCGCTGCGACGTCGCTTGCGGATGAGCAGGACGGTGTGGTGTTTGTCGGATTCCTGGATAGCGGCGATACGCTTGTCCTGCAGTCGCATAATGATTATTTCCTGCGGTTTGCTGTATCGGAAATCCCGGAGAAGAAAAAGAATGCGATCGGCGTGCGCGGCATGAAGCTTGCGGACGGAGATGCGGTCGAAGAGGCTTATCTGCTGGAGAACCGGACGGACTTTACGATCCAGTATCACGACAGGGAGCTTCATCTCAATAAGCTGCACCTGGCGAAGCGGGATGGCAAAGGTACCAGACCACGTTCATAATATGATGAGTGTCCAGAATACAGATGCATGGTGAAGAAAATGCCGAAACAAGCAGGGAAGAGTAAAATGACTGGAACAGCAGACGGCAGGCTTAGGATTGCGCTGGCGCAGATGGCGATGACGACCCAAAAGCGGGAAAATCTGGTCAGCAGCCTGACCAGTCTGGAAAAAGCGTTGAAGGATTCCGCGGATCTCATTTTTTATCCTGAGGTACAGCTGTCGCCGTTTTTTGCACAGTTTCCCGGTAATCCCGGCGGCTGCTGCGGCGGCATGACGGGACCGGAGGCAATCACCGCTGATGATGAGGCTTTTGTCACTTTCCGCGAGTACTGCCGGAAGTATCAGATCGCGGCGTCGCCGAATTTTTACTTCCGTGAGAACGGTAAGAATTACGATGCGAGTTTCCTGATCGACCGGGCGGGTGAAGTGATCGGCTGCCAGAAGATGGTGCACATCGCACAGGCAGAGTACTTTTACGAACAGGATTATTACACGCCGTCAGATGACGGTTTTCACGTGTTCGATCTCGGTGGCATTAAAGTGGGCATCGTTGTCTGCTTTGACCGGCATTATCCGGAGAGTATCAGGACGGAAGCTCTGCGCGGGGCGGAGCTGATCCTGATCCCGACAGCGAATACAAGGCAGGAGCCAATGGAGCTCTTTGAACAGGAGATCCGGGTGCAGGCTTTTCAGAATGAGTGCTATATCGCCATGTGCAACAGGGTCGGAAGAGAAGCAGAGATGGATTTTGCCGGAGAATCCCTTGTCGTTGATCCCGATGGGTGTACAATCGCGAAAGCCGGGAGTGGAGAAGAACTTCTGACGGCGGAGATCGATGCGGAGATCGTGAGACGGTACAGGAAGGAAAGACCTTATCTCAATCTGCGCCGGCCGGAGTTGTATGACTGAAGAAAAATATGCTTGAATTTTGTATTCAATTATGTATAATAAGGCTTGTGCCTCGGCACGTGCCGGAATAGCTCAGTTGGTAGAGCACCTCACTCGTAATGAGGGGGTCGTCAGTTCAAGTCTGATTTCCGGCTCTGCGGCTAATCAGAGATGGCCTGTGTGCCTGCCTGGTTAGCCGCATTTTGTTTTTATATGAAATGTATGCTGTATCAGGTGCCCGGCAGTCAGCTTGATGCATGATGTGAGGCAGCCATAATAAACAGGGAAAGTTTTTATACGGGTAACACGTTTGTATTCCGATGACAAACGCAAAATGCTATAAAGATATCTTCGCACAAAGTGACACAGTTTCACACAGACAGAAAGGATGGAGCCATGGGACTGAGCAGAAAAGAACTGGATGACGCAATCGAAGAACTTGTTGCCAGAAGCAGCCAGACCGGTGCCATAGATCCTTCTCTCTATGTGGAATATGAGGTAAAGCGCGGACTGCGTGACAATACAGGGCGCGGCGTACTCACCGGCCTCACGGAAATTTCCGATGTTACCGGAATTACAGCCAATTCGATCGGAGAGAAGATCCCTGCAGAGGGCCGGCTGTATTATCGCGGTTACAATATCAATGACCTGGTCAGAGGCATCCGCAATCGCCGCTTCGGCTTCGAGGAGATCACCTACCTGCTGCTTTTCGGCGATCTGCCGACAAAAACACAGCTGGACCTGTTTGTGGATATTCTGAGCAACTTCCGTGAGCTGCCGGAAGAATTTACAAGGGACGTCATCATGAAGGCGCCGAGCCGCAATATGATGAATTCTCTGCAGACCTCGATTCTTACCCTCTATTCCTATGATGACAGAGCAGAGGATACGAGCATCGACAATATTCTGCGTCAGTCTCTGTCCATGATCGCAAAAATGCCGCTCCTGGCAGTTTACAGCTATCATACCCACCGTCATTATCATGAGGGACAGAACCTGATCATCCGGAATCCCAAACCCGAGCTGTCTCTGGCAGAAAATCTGCTCCAGATGCTGCATCCGGACGGACAGTACACGCAGCTGGAAGCCAAGGTTCTGGATATCGCGCTGATCCTTCACGCGGAGCATGGCGGCGGCAACAACTCAACCTTCACGACACACGTCGTTTCGTCGACGGGAACGGACAGCTATTCTGCGATTGCCGCTTCTCTGGGCTCTCTGAAGGGACCCAAGCACGGTGGTGCAAACCTGAAGGTTCTGCAGATGTTTGATGACATCAAGAAAAATGTCCACAACTGGGACAATGAGACAGAGATCCGCAACTATCTGAACAAGATCCTCGATCACGAGGCGTTCGACCATGCGGGACTGATCTACGGTATGGGGCATGCCGTCTATACGCTCTCTGATCCCAGATGCGTGATCCTGAAGGAATACGCCAAGAAGCTTTCCATTGAAAAGGATCTGGAAGACGAATATTCGCTGTATGAGAAGGTGGAGAACATCGGTAAGGAGTGCATGCAGCAGAAGCGCCGGCTCGTCAAGCCTGTATGCGCAAACGTTGATTTTTACAGCGGGTTCGTTTATTCCATGCTGGATTTCCCGAAAGAGCTCTTTACACCGCTCTTTGCCATTGCGCGTATTTCCGGCTGGTCGGCACACAGGATCGAGGAGATCGTGAGCGGCGGCAAGATTATCCGTCCTGCCTATAAATATGTGGGCCATCATCGCCAGTATGAGGATCTGGAAAACCGTGAGGAAAATTAACGTGTCAAGCAAAAATGCTTGACACATCGCCTGAACAGGCTTATATTATACAGGTGCGCGCAAAACGTACCTGTATTTTTATATGAGTAGTGAGCTTCAGTGGTGGGAGACGGCAGTTTGTGGAAGCCTTTGTTGAAAAATCTTATCTCTATGATTTTTACGGCGAACTGCTGACAGAACACCAGCGTCGCATCTATCAGGCGGTCAACTTCGACGACTACTCCGAGGCGGAGGTCGCGAGGGAAGAGGGCATCAGCCGGCAGGGTGTGCATGATCTGATGCGCCGGACCGTGAAGCAGCTGGAAGATTATGAAAATCGGCTGCATCTTGTGGAACGCTTCATGAAGATCCGTTCCGATGTCCGCCGAATCCAGAAGCTGACGGAGACGGAAGATACGGATACAGAAAATTGTCTCAGAGCAATTCGCGAGATTTCCTCTGAGATACTGGATGAATTATAAGCGTTATGCTCTGTGGAGATTACGTATGGCTTTTGAAAGTTTAACCGATAAACTGCAGAATGCTTTCAAGAACCTTCGGAGCAAGGGCACGCTCACGGAAGCGGATGTAAAAGCCGCACTGCGTGAGGTGAAGATGGCCCTGCTGGAAGCCGATGTCAATTTCAAAGTCGTCAAGCAGTTCACGAAAAGCGTCGAGGAAAAAGCCATCGGACAGGACGTGATGCACGGCCTGAATCCGGGACAGATGGTTGTCAAGATCGTGCGCGATGAACTGGTCAGCCTGATGGGACCGGAGCCTGTAGAGCTTTCTCTGAAAAATAAAAACGAACTCACCATTATCATGATGGCGGGCCTTCAGGGTTCCGGTAAAACGACGACAGCCGCCAAGCTGGCAGGTCAGCTGAAAGGCAAAGGACGCAGCCCGCTCCTCGTAGCCTGCGATGTCTACAGGCCCGGCGCTGTGGAACAGCTGCAGACGAACGGCGGAAAGGTCGGCGTCGGAGTTTTTTCCATGGGAAACAAAAAAGATCCTGTGGATATTGCAAAAGCCGGTGTTGAGCACGCTGAGAAAAACGGTAAAAATGTGGTGATCATCGATACGGCAGGACGTCTGCAGATCGATGAGGATATGATGGGTGAGCTCGTCCGCATCCGCGATACCGTCGGTGTAGATCAGACGCTGCTGGTTGTAGACGCCATGACAGGACAGGAAGCCGTGAATGTGGCGAAGTCCTTCAATGATCAGGTGGGCGTTGACGGCGTCATTCTCACCAAGCTCGACGGCGATACAAGAGGCGGTGCTGCACTGTCCATCAAAGCCGTGGTCGGCAAGCCGATCATGTATGTCGGCATGGGCGAGAAGATGGAAGATCTCGTCCAGTTCTATCCCGACCGCATGGCGGGCCGAATCCTCGGCATGGGCGATGTCATGAGCCTGATTGAAAAAGCTGAGGCAAATGTCGATCAGGATAAGGCAAAAGAGCTCGAGAAGCATGTCCGGAAATCGAAATTTGATTTTAACGACTATCTGACGAGCATGGAGCAGATGCGGAATATGGGTGGTATTTCGGGTATCCTTTCGATGATGCCCGGCATGAGCGGCAAGATGAAAGATATCGAAAATGCCGTTGACGAAAAACAGCTGGCTCATACGGAAGCGATCGTTCACTCCATGACACCGCAGGAGAGAGCCAATCCGGATCTGATCAATGTATCAAGAAAGCAGCGCATCGCCAAAGGCGCAGGCCTGGATATCGCCGAGGTCAACCGCTTCCTGAAGCAGTTTGAACAGAGCCGCAAGATGATGAAACAGCTGGGCGGCATGGGCGGAAAGAAAGGTAAACGCAGAAGAGGCATGGGCAACATGTTCGGCGGATTCGGCGGCGGCTTCCCGTTCTCATAAACAGCAGTGCATGAGCTGATATGAGCTCTACTGTGCAGCATGAACAGGCAGTTTCACTGCACAGCGTACACAGGCATAATTCCTCTGGCTGGCAATATCCTGACAGAGATTATGATAGATAACATTTTATTTTTACATTTATTTTTTGGAGGAATCAGAAATGGCAGTAAAGATTCGTTTAAGAAGAGTTGGTAAGAAAAAAGCACCGGCATACAGAATCATTGTAGCAGACGCTAATTCACCGCGCGATGGCCGTTTTATCGAGGAGATCGGAACCTATGATCCGAACACCGAGCCCAGCACATTCAAGGTAAATGAGGAGTCTGCAAAGAAGTGGCTTAACAACGGAGCACAGCCGACCGCAGTGGTTGGAAAGATCTTCAAGGCAGCTGGTATCGAAAAATAATCGACGAAACCGGAGGTGCTGTTATGATCAGGGAGCTGGTAGAAGTGATCGCCAGAGCCCTTGTGGATGAACCGGACCAGGTGGTTGTTAACCAGGTCGAGAACGGCGATGAGATCACCATAGAGCTGAAGGTGGCGCCGGGAGACATGGGAAGAGTGATCGGTCGTCAGGGAAGAATCGCAAAAGCAATACGCTCTGTAGTGAAGGCTGCATCCACAAGGATTGACAAAAGGGTCACGGTAGAAATCGTAGAGTAACAGGCTGTGCGGTGCGACACTGTATGGCAACAATGGGATTTGTGTAAACGCTGCGGATGTGGAGTCTGCGCACAGGAAGCTGATGATGGATCGGCAGTGCGGGAACTGCTTCGCAGCGTTTTCATGTGTTATCTTATATGGAGAGAAATACCCATGGAAAAATTTCTGAAAGTCGGTGCAGTTACCGCTCCGCATGGGGTGCACGGCGAGCTTCGCGTTTTTCCGACAACGGATGATCCCGAGCGTTTTGACGATCTCGACGAGGTGATTCTTGAACGGAAAAGCGGCAGAGAGGCGCATACTGTGGAATCTGTCAAGTACATCAAAAACATGGTCATTCTGAAGCTTTCCGGCATCGAGACCATGGATGATGCACAGCTTTGCCGCGGCTGTAGTCTGTTTGTACCGCGGGAAAAGGGTGTTCCGCTCGAAGAAAACGAATACTATATCGCGGATCTGATCGGCATGCAGGTGTTTACGGATGACGGAAAAGCATTCGGAAAGCTCACGGATGTGATCAGTACGGGCGCGAATGATGTATACGCGGTTCAGACGGATGCATACGGGGAAGTGTTGATTCCGGCAATTAAAGCGTGTATCATGAGCGTTAACGTCGAGGCAGGGCAGATGAAGGTACATCTGCTTCCCGGTCTGATCAACGAGAAGAAAACAGACCGGTCGGACGGATGATAACGGAGGCAGAACAGATGAAGAAATGTATATACTGCGGTGCAGAACTTCCTGATGATGCGAAGGCCTGCAGCAACTGCGGACGCCCTGTTCCAGGTATGGATGCTCAGGATCAGGGAAAAACCGGAGAAAACGGAACGCAGACGGCATCGGCATCCGATGTCTCCGGAAATAACGGAAGAGATACAGATGCTTCCGGGCAGGCACAGGGGTACTGGCAGTTCGGTCAGTGGCATCCGCTGGAGGATCTTGACAGACAGCAGAACAATACGTCTGCCGGTGGAAATTTTCAGTCCGGAAGCTATGCACAGGGAAATAACGCGACTGGACAGAATACCGGGTCTGAGAACGGAAGCTACGGCAGCAACGGACAGGATAATGGCTGGAACGGGTCTTCCGGTAATAACGGGCAGGACAATGGCTGGAACGGAGCTTTCGGTAATAACGGTCAGAACAATGGCTGGAACGGGTCTTCAGGCAATAACGGCTGGGATAACCGGAATTCGGGTTACGGTAATGGCTATGGACAGAACGGGTCAGGTTATGACGCGGGCTGGAACCAGGGACAGGATGCTGCCGGTGGTAATGGCGGTTCTGCCAGTGGCGGAAATTACGGCGGCAATTATAACGGTAATCCGAATAGCGGAAGCAATGGCGGAAATTATGGCGGGTATCCGAATGGCGGCTATCCGGATGGCGACTATGGTTACGGCAATTACCCGAACCGCGGCGATGCGCAGTCCTGCGGCCTTGCTGTAGCGGCCTTTATCTTCGGACTGCTGTCCATTCCGTTCGGTGCATTTTTCTTTATTCCCAGTGTGCTTGCCATTGTCATGGGCATCGCGGCCCTGATGCAGATCAGAAAAAATCCCATGGCCTATGCATCGCGGTTTAAGGCGTTTGCCATCATCGGTCTCGTGCTCGGTATCATACTGCTTGTGTTCTGGATCATTGCCTATATAGCCGCAGCCCGGCTGATGTCTGATCCGGCCTTTATGAAGGAACTGGAGCAATATATGAACACCTATTTGAACAGCGGTTCCGGATCATCCAGCTTCCGATGAAAGCGGGGACCTGTCATGGACTGGTATGTGCTTACGCTTTTTCCGGAACTGATTGATACGATCGTTAATACAAGCATTACGGGACGTGCAGTTAAAAAGGGCATTCTCCGGCTGCATTCTGTCAATATCCGTGATTACGCCGAGAGAGCCGACGGAAGAGTGGACGACTATCCCTATGGCGGCGGCGCAGGCATGGTCATGCAGGCGGAACCTGTTGTGCGTGCTGTCGAGGCGGCAAAAGAGGCTTCCGGCGGACAGACGAAGGTGATCTACCTCACTCCGCAGGCCAAAGTGCTCACGCAGCCGAAGGCGGAAGAGCTCGCCAGAGAGAAAAGTCTGATCCTTCTCTGCGGTCATTATGAAGGGATCGACGAGCGCGCGCTTGATGCGTGTGTTGATGAGTATCTGTCCATCGGCGATTACGTGATGACCGGCGGAGAACTGGGGGCTGCTGTTGTGATCGATGTGGTTTCCCGGTTTGTGCCCGGGGTACTTCCTAACGATGATTCGGCACGGTTTGAATCGCTGCAGGACAATCTGCTGGAATATCCGCAGTACACAAGACCGGTCGAGTGGCGCGGAGAAAAAGTTCCCGCGGTGCTTCTCTCCGGTGATCACACAGCTGTGGAGAAATGGAGATATGAAGAATCTCTGAAGCGAACAAAGGAGAGGCGCCCTGACCTGATGAAAAAGAATCTGCACGTGACCTGTATCACAGGCGGCGGCGACACAGCCGCCGAATTCGGTAAAAAATATACGGATGCCGTGACCCGTTACGGCGATTTCATGGATTTTGACCGGCGGAAGCTTCAGAAGTCGGGAAGGAAATTTGGTCCTGACGACCTCGTTATTTTTGCCCTGACGCCGGATGCCATGGATGAAGCACGTTTCCGCTCCGTCAGTGGTGATCAGAGCAGAGCCGTGATCCTGCTGGTGAGCGGCACGACGAATCCGGGGCAGGAGGAGAAGGAACGTGAGGCCGATACCTGCCGCCCTTCGAGCGAGGCTGAGGAAGTCGACCTGTTCATGAATGAGGGCGAAGACTGGGATATGGCTCCCGTGCGCATGGAAATGATGCTGAACCGGAAGGGATTTCGTGTCGTCACGCTCGCATCTGCTGACGCCGGCACCTCGGACGAGGAGATCGCAGGGATGGCGGTGGCGCTCCGGGAGAAGCTGGATGCAGAAAGTGGCTGAACTGAGCAAATGCAGAAAGTGCTTGTATCTGGCACGGTGATGTGGTATATTTATCAAGTCTGCGGGCAGGTAGACAGTCTGCAGTGATGGTCCGCTGTCACGTTTATCGGTGATAAGAACATCCGTTATGTTTTTATATAAAGGAGAGATAGAAATGAACGACATTATCAAAAAAATCGAGCAGGAGCAGATGAAGGCAGAGGCTCCGGAGTTCCGTGTTGGCGACACCGTACGTGTGTACAACAAGATCAAAGAGGGTACCCGTGAGAGAACACAGGTTTTCGAGGGCATCGTTCTTAAGAAGCAGGGCGGAAGCAACCGCGCAACCTTCACCGTTCGTAAGATTTCCAACGGCGTAGGCGTTGAGAAGACCTGGCCGATCCATTCTCCGAACGTAGAGAAGGTAGAGATCATCCGTCAGGGTAAAGCAAGACGTGCAAAACTGAATTACCTGAGAGATCGTGTCGGCAAGGCAGCAAAGGTAAAAGCAGTTGTAAAATAAGACGTGTTTCAGCGGAATCTGCGAAGCATGACGATGTTTTGGACAAGCAGGGGGCTCAGGTATCTGAACCTCCTTTTTATTTATGTATGGTGCCTGATCGTTTGACACAGGCGGTTTCTGATCAAGCAATCCAGGCACAGGATACAGCATCCATGATTTTTATTCTGCATTACATGCGTGATGATGGCAAAGCTGTTAATTCCATGTGCGGTGATGGCGTAGTTGTTTACAAATGAGCGGAGGTGATCAAATGCCGCAAAATTCGCTTTCCGGAAATCAGAAAAACAAAAGGTCATATCCGAAAACTGTAGAACAGATCGAGCTTGAGCAGATAAAGGCGTGGGAAGATTCTGAGAATGAGCGCCTGGCAGAAGAAAAACGCAGGAAAGAGGAATACGCCGCCAGACACAAAGGACGCACACGGGCATCCGTTTCCCGCCTGGTGAAAGCGTTTCTCTGGCTGATGGCCATTTTGCTGACAGTTCTGGTCGCTTATTTTGTCGCCAGGGCGTTCGGCAAAGAAGTGAAGATCAGCGACAGTTCCATGGAGCCTGCAATCTCGAGCGGTGACACCTACCTGATCAACTCGCTCATCTACCATATCTCTACACCCAAAAGAGGTGACATCATTGTGTTCCGGACGGAGAGTGACAACGGCTCCTGTCTTCATGTGAAGAGAGTGATCGGACTACCGGGCGAGACGATCCAGATCGAGGACGGACAGGTAAAAATAAACGGTCAGACCTATGTGGGTGATGACTGTCCGACGATACTGAATGCCGGGCTGGCGGCAGATCCGGTTACGCTGACGGATAACGAGTATTTTGTCCTGGGAGATAACCGGAACGGAAGTGAGGACAGCCGTTCGGCATCTATAGGCAACGTGACAGAAGACGAGATCACCGGAAAAATATGGCTTCGTGTTCCGTCAGCGCTGATCTTCCATTAAACCTGCTGAAAACAATGTGGTAGTTCTCGTTCACTCATTCGTCGGCTTGGAAGTTTCCATGAGTTCCGTGGCTTTGACAGTGCCTGAACTGTAATGGACAGTAAGACCAGTAAATATCGAAGTGGAGAAGAATATGGATATACAGTGGTATCCGGGACATATGACCCGGGCGAAACGCCAGATGCAGGAAGATCTGAAACTGGTGGATATGATCATTGAGCTGGTAGATGCCCGTGTGCCGCTGTCAGGACGGAATCCGGATATTCAGCAGATGGGAAACGGCAAGGGACGCCTGCTGATCCTGACAAAGTCGGATCTCGCGGATGAAGCAGGAACGAAGGCCTGGATAGCTTATTACCGCAGCCTGGGCATGCAGGTGCTCGCTGCCGATACCAGACAGAAGGCCTCATTGAAACGGATACGGCCTCTGGCGGAAGCGGCATGTCGCGAAAAACGCGAACGGGATGCAAAAAGGGGCATCCGGAACCGTACGATCCGCGCCATGGTCTGTGGCATCCCGAATGTTGGAAAATCAACCTTCATCAATTCCCTGGCGGGGAAATCCATGGCGAAGACGGGAGATAAGCCCGGCGTGACGCGTGGAAAACAGTGGATCCACCTGAGCGGGGGTCTTGATCTCATGGATACGCCGGGAATTCTGTGGCCGAAGTTTGATGACCCGGAGGCCGGAGAAAAGCTGGCCATGATTGGTTCGATCAGTAATAACGTCTACGAGGATGAGGAACTCGCCTGGCAGATCATCCATTTTCTGCGCACCAGATATCCCGGAGCGCTGGCAGACCGTTATCATATCGAGGAAACTTCTGATCTGAAGGATGCAGAGCTCCTCGCAGAGATCGCAAGAAAGCGTGGTTTCATCGTCAAAGGCGGTGAGGTTTCCACGGAGCGGGCCGCCGGCGTGCTGTCGGACGAATTCCGCAGCGGAAAACTTGGGCGGTTCACATTGGATCAGCTGCCGGAAGGAACAAAGAAATCCGAATAAGCTGACAAAAAGAATTGATGAATCCGAATAAATCGGCGAAAGGAATAAAAGTTCGATCAAATTGTTGTCAGGAACCAGATAATCAGAAACAGAATACGAGAAAATAAAGAATCAGAGACGTTGATCTGTGCCTGTTTTGGCAGATTGACGTCTTTTTTTGTCTTTCATGATTTCTTTTATACAGATTTCGGAGCTGTCACTGGGAAAATCTTGACGACAGCAAATAGAAGATAAAAAGCAGAAGATAAAAAGCTGAAGATAAGAAAAATATATGGCCTGATCATGATATTGTGGTATAAAAGTATTATATAGCATCAATATGGGGTGGCAATTGTATTGCTGCAGTACTGCAGGATGGGGAATATTTACCATGGATGACATGACAAAAAAGTTTGCAGACAATATTTCTGTTTCGGATCTTGAGCGGATGCCCGGAGGCGTACTGATATACTGCGCTGATGCATCAAAAAAAATTCTGTATGCCAACAGGTATCTGATCCAGGCATTTGGCTGTGAGAACATGGATGAGTTCCTGCAGCTGACCGACGGATCTTTCCAGACGCTGCCGCATCCGGATGACCGGGAACGGGTGGAAAGAGAGATTCAGGAGCAGATGGACGATGGCAGGGAGCATCTGGATTTCGTCAATTACCGGATCATACGGAAGGACGGCTCCGTGATCTATGTAGATGAATTTGGCCATCGGGTGGAAATTCCTGGCGTTGGAGAGGTGTTCTATGTATTTTTCGTGCAGGAACTTCTGCGCTCCCGTCTGCATGAATCACTGAGTACCATACTGAATACGCAGACGAATCCGGAACTGGATCCGCTGACGGGTCTTCTTGCTATGCGATCTTTTCTGGGCGTGATGCAGGAGCAGAAGGACGCCCATGCAGCCGAAGGCGGGAATCAGCTGGCCGTACTGTATGTGGATGTGGCGGGCTTCCGGCAGATTAATATCCGCTACGGGCTGACAGCGGGTGATGATTTTCTGCAGACATTCGGCCGGAGTCTGGATAAGCTCTTCGCGAAGGCTGTGGTGTCGCGCTTTGACGTGGATCACTTTGTGATCCTGACAGACGCATACGACCTCTCGCATAAAGCGGAGGTGATTCGGAGTCTGGTGAAGCAGCTGGTACCGAAGGATGTGGACTGCAGTGTGGGCGCATGCGTCTGGGAAGATTATGCGGTTGAGCCGATGACAGTCTGCAATCGCGCAAAGGCCGCCAGTGATGACAACCGGGATCACATGAATACATTTTTCTCCATCTATACGCAGAAGCTCGGGGAACATCTGAGTATTTCCCGTTATGTGGTTCTGAATATAGACGAGGCGATCAGCCGGGGCTGGATCAAAGTGTATTATCAGCCCCTGATCCGCAGCTTCTCCAATGAACTCTGCGGCATGGAGGCGCTGGCACGGTGGGATGATCCGCAGAGAGGCATGCTGATGCCGATGGATTTTATCGAACCGCTGGAGGATGCGGGGCTGATCTGGAAGCTGGATCTCTGTGTCATTCGCAGTGCCGTGAAAAATATAGCGGCATGCGGTGAGGCAGGACTGAACCAGATCTCTGTGTCAGTCAATCTGTCCCGGATCGATTTCCTTGACTGCGATATTTTCGGAGAGATCGAGGCGATTATGCAGGAGTATAAGGTTTCGAGGAATCTTCTGCATATCGAGGTGACGGAAAGTATTGTCATGTCGAAGGAGACAAAAATCTATCAGACGCTGGATCGTTTCAGAAATGCCGGGTATGAGATCTGGATGGATGATTTCGGCAGCGGATATTCGACGCTGAATCTGCTGAAGGATTATCATTTCGATGTGCTGAAGCTGGATATGGTGTTTCTCCGGAATGATACACCGCGTTCGCGGAAGATCATCGCATCAGTGGTCGCAATGGATAAGAAAATCGGCATCCGCACGCTCGCGGAGGGTGTGGAGACGAAGGAGCAGGCGGAATTTCTGATGCGGCTGGGCTGTGAGAAACTGCAGGGGTATTACTACAGTAAGCCACTGCCATATGAGGAAATCATGCGTCTGTGCCGCAGCAAGGATATGCAGGTCGAACCGCTGAACGAGAAACCTTACTTCGATGCAGTCAGTGAGATCGATCTGATGTCAGACAGCAGATTGATGATCATCGAGCTTCGGGATGATGCATTCCGGGTTCTGTTCTGCAACGGGGATCTTCTGAACAGTTTACAGGAGCTTGGCGTCGAATCCGTGGATGACCTGGAGGCGGAATTTAACAGCGGCAGACCGGGATTTGTCCGCTTCAGCGATTTTCTCTCGGAAATTAAGGATATGGATCAGTTTCATCTGTTTGACTATTCGGCGTGGAATTATTATGTCCGGTATCGGGTGAGAAAGATAGCAGTCATGCAGAATCGCCAGGCATATCAGGTGGAGATGAATATCCTCTCCAGGAATGAAAGCGAGATTGTGTGGGATGACAGTCTGCCGGAATGCACATATTATGAATTTACGGATGATATGCTGACCGGCAATGAAAAAATAGACGGGGAGCATCGGGGAATCTTTGTGCTGGCCAACAGAGCGGTCGGTCTGGTGAATGACACGGAATATGTGCCGGAGAAGGCGTGTGACCTGATTCATGAGATCATGGAATATATGAAGAGGCATTTTCAGGATGAGGAGGTCTATATGGAGCAGACTCACGATCCGATTCTGCCAAGGCAGAAGATCCAGCACGCGCAGTTCCTTCAGACAACGGAGGGAATCGGTGAGACAGCTCTGGAGAAGGAAGAGTACATCCAGATGGTGAACCTTATCGTACAGTGGCTGTACCGGCATATTATCGGGACGGATGGGATGATCGGGAAGTCGGAAAGTATATAAAAAGCAGACAATGAAATACCGTTGAAATGTTATTGTATGCATGATAGTATATATTATATTTGAAGTATGGATAACCACCTGACAGGGGAGTCCAGCCCACTTCTTTGAAGAGGAGAAGATGCGATGACGCAGAAAGAGATGGCTGAGGCGAAGAGACAGCTTCGGCTGGAGAAGGAGAGAGCCAGAGTCGAAGCGCTCTGTGAATTTGAGAAGAAATATCCTGAGGCCGAGTACATCTGCGGCATTGATGAAGTAGGAAGAGGGCCTCTTGCCGGGCCTGTCGTCGCAGGCGCTGTGATCCTTCCCAAAGACGCACGTATTCTGCACATTAACGATTCCAAAAAACTGTCGCCGAAACGCAGGGAAGAGCTTTATGAGATCATCCGTGAGGCAGCCATCTGCTGGAATGTAGGTTATGCTTCGCCGGAGCGGATTGACGAGATCAATATCCTTCAGGCTGATTATGAAGCCATGCGGCAGGCTGTACTGGGACTTGCTGTAAAGCCGGATCTTCTGCTCGTAGACGCTGTGCACATTCCGGGACTGGATGATATCCATCAGGTATCGATTATCAAGGGCGACGCAAAAAGTCAGAGTATCGCCGCGGCGAGCATTATGGCGAAAGTCACGAGAGACCGTGAAATGGTGGAATACGATAAAGTGTATCCGGGTTATGATTTCGCATCCAATAAGGGATACGGAACGGCGGCTCATATCGCGGCGCTGAAAGAGATCGGACCGTGTGCGATTCACAGGAGGTCATTTATAGGACATTTTATTGCATAAGCTCTTCGAATCGCAGACAGACTCGTCACACGCGGAGCGTGTGTAAGAGACTGGATGCGTTTTCGAGGCAGCTAATACAGTATGTGGCACGATTTATCGTATGGGGATTGTTGGATAAATATGAGAGGACGGTGAAGCAGTGCCTGCAACGGGAAGCGGTGAAAACAAAACAAACAGGCGAAAAACCGGTACTGCTTATGAGGAGATCGCAGCCCGATATCTGATGAGCAAAGGCTACAGGATATTGTCACACAGCTTTCGCTGCCGGATGGGAGAAATTGACCTGATTGCTGTCGATCCCGGTCGTTCAGACAATAAGCTTTCTCAGGCGGATGGAAGATGTGCAGCGGAAAATCTGATGATGGAAGAAGCTGCCGGCGATGTTTTCCCTCACGAAGGGTGTCTCGTTTTTGTAGAAGTGAAGTATCGAAAGACTTCCGGCAGCGGACACCCGGAAGAAGCCGTGTCCTTTCGTAAGCAGATGGCGATATCCCGCGTATCAGATTATTACCGATTGCAGAAAGGCATCAGCACCGACTTGCCGTGCCGATTTGACGTGATCGCCATAGAGGGCAGCAAACTGCGGCACTGGAAGAATGCATTTCCCTATGTAAACTGCTGATGAATGGTATATTCAACGGATCTATATGCACTGAAAAAGCCCGGACCAATGTCCGGGCCTTGCTGTCATAAGATCCTTATTCGGTGCCGTCAACCGGTGAATGCCTCTTGACGAGCTTGTTGATCTTCGCTGTGGTATCACGTACCTTTTCGATGGAAATATCATGGTTCAGCGTATCGATGATGCTGGCCACGTACTTGCCCATCTTTGCCGTTCCGTACCATTCGCGGGAGAGAAGCTCCGGCGTCTGATAGATCAGGTTGGTTGTGATGACTTTGCGAATAATGCCGTTCTTGTAGTATTCGTCAAACTTCTCAAGCCCGTCCGTGAAGAGGCCAAAGGTGCAGCATACGTATACATTCTTGGCTCCACGGCTCTTCAGCTGCTGTGCGACATCAAGCATGCTGCCGCCCGAAGAGATCATATCGTCGATGACGATGCAGTCCTTGCCCTTCACGGAATCGCCGAGGAATTCATGAGCGACGATCGGGTTCTTGCCGTTGACAACGCGGGAGTAGTCGCGGCGTTTGTAGAACATACCCATATCCACACCGAGTACGTTGGAAAAATATACGGCTCTCGACATGGCACCTTCATCAGGGCTGATGATCATCACATGATCATTGTCAAGACGGATATTCGGCTCTGATTTCAGCAGAGCCTTCAGGAACTGATAGGTCGGGAAGAAGTTATCGAATCCCATGAGCGGAACTGCGTTGGCCACGCGGGGATCGTGCGCATCGAAGGTGACGATGTTGGTCACGCCCATGCGGCTGAGCTCCTCCAGACCGATGGCACAGTCCAGTGACTCGCGGTTGGTACGCTTGTGCTGACGGCTTTCGTAAAGGAAAGGCATGATGACGGTGATGCGGTGTGCTTTTCCGTTGACAGCCGAGATGACACGCTTCAGGTTCTGGAAATGGTCATCCGGGCTCATATGGTTGATCTCACCGAATTCCTTGTAGGTCATGCTGTAGTTGCACACATCAACGAGAATGTAGAGATCGACACCACGAACAGATTCATTGATGACACATTTGCCTTCGCCGCTGCCGAAACGGGGAAGATCACAGTTCACGAGATAGGAATCTTCCTTATAACCATATAGCGTTTTCTTTGCGGGATTGGCGTCGGAAACTTCCTGACGGAACTGAACCAGATAGTTGTTTACGGTCTCCGCCAGCGGTTCACAGCCCGGGAGGGCGATCAGTTTCAAAGGTGCTACTGCGGCTGCATTAAGCAGATACTTGGTGATAGACATGTTTCCTCCATAGAAAATGTAATAACACGCACGTTGCGCGTGCACCACGAAATGTATGAGTCCGTCGGCGGCATAGTTCAGTATGCCGTGTACGCACTTTTTCCTGCACTGGCTGTGTAACATATGTCATTTCCGCACAGCCGAGACAAGTGTAGCATGTACATTTTTTAGTGTCAATGAAACTTCAGACGGTAAAAATCGCAAAACTTGCCATTTTTTGGTCACGCTGATATGATGAGGAGGATTATGGCGTGCAGCGCATAGTGATCCGGTTATCATACTTATGACACCCACATCAAACTGTCAGATAAAGACATGTAATCCGGACAAAGACACGCAGAAAATGTCAGATAACGATATGTAATTTGGACGCATACATGCGGATATATCAGCTGATGACAGGCAATTCGGTGACAGGCAGGAGTGGGAAAATGTCAGAAAAGGGACATGTGATCCGGAGCGTACAGCCGGGCAGTATTGCAGAAGAGATGCAGATCGAGTCGGGCGATGTGCTGCTGACGATCAACGACCGGGAGGTCGAAGATATTTTTGACTACCGCTTTCTGACGGATGACGAAGATATCGTCGTTGTGATTCGAAAAAAGAATGGCGAAGAATGGGAGCTCGAGATCGAGAAAGATCCTGATGAAGATCTCGGCATCGACTTCGACAGCAGTCTGATGGATGATTACAAATCCTGCCGGAATCACTGCATTTTCTGCTTCATCGACCAGATGCCGAAAGGTATGCGTGATACCCTGTATTTCAAGGATGATGATTCAAGGCTTTCTTTTCTGCAGGGCAACTACGTGACGCTCACAAATATGAGCGATGACGATATCGACAGGCTGATCCGTTACCGGATGGAGCCAATCAATATCTCGTTTCAGACGACAAATCCTGAGCTTCGTGTAAAAATGCTGCACAATCGGCATGCCGGTGAGGTGTTTCCGAAGGTGCGGAAACTCGCTGACGCGGGGATTGAGATGAACGGCCAGATCGTCCTGTGCAAGGGCGTCAATGACGGGGAAGAACTGGACCGCAGCATCCGGGATCTGACGTCATATCTGCCGTCGCTCCGGAGTGTGTCTGTGGTTCCCGTCGGGCTTTCCAAATTCAGGAAGGATCTGTATCCGCTGGAGCCGTTTACAGCGGAGGATGCCGGTCATGTGATCGACCTCATTGAGGACTGGCAGAAACAGATCTATCCGGAATACGGCATCCATTTCATCCACGCCTCGGATGAATGGTATCTGCTCGCAAAAAGACCTCTGCCGGAGGCGGAGCGCTATGATGGTTATCTGCAGCTGGAAAACGGCGTGGGCATGCTTCGTCTGCTTCGGGAAGAGGTATCGGAATTCCTGCGGGACGAAGCGCCTGAAAGTTCCGCAGTAAAGCCACGGCGTGTGCTGATCGCAACCGGGGAACTTGCCGCAGATACGATTCGGGATCTGGCATCACAGATCATGGAACGTTATCCGCAGGTGGAAGTCCGGGTTCTCGCGGTGGTGAACGATTTCTTTGGGACGATGATCACGGTGTCCGGCCTGATTACCGGGCAGGACCTGATCCGGCAGGTTGGAGCGTATCTTTGTCCTGGATATGTAAAAGAGTCTTTCGGTGTCAGAACTTATATAGACAGGGGACATAATGACAGCAATATAAATTCAGACAGAGAGCAATCTGACGGTAATGACAATACAGGTACATTACAATCTGACGGTAATGCCAATACAGATACATTACAATCTGAAAAACGCCCGGAAATAAATAACAGGCACATCAGTGAAGATGCAGTTAACAATATAGAAAACAGCAGGCCTGATGAGATTTTAATTCCCTGCAACATGCTGAGATCAGGCGAAAATGTATTTCTGGATGATATAACGACGGACCAGGCGGAGCAGAAACTCGGTATACCGCTCCGCGTTGTGGACGAGGGGGGCAGGGAATTCTGCCGCAGCGTCCTCGGTCTGGAAAAAAGCAAAGAACATAAAAGGAGACAAATGTATGAGCAAACCGGTCGCAGCGATCGTGGGACGACCTAATACGGGTAAATCGACATTTTTTAATGCCCTTGCCGGGGAGAAAATCTCTATTGTTGAGGATACGCCCGGCGTGACAAGGGACAGAATCTACGCGGATGTGTCCTGGCTGGACAGGGAATTTACCATCATTGATACCGGTGGTATCGAGCCGGAGAGCAAAGACGTGATCCTGACGCAGATGAGAGAACAGGCGCAGATCGCGATGGAGACGGCGGACGTCATTATTTTTATCACGGATGTCCGGCAGGGCGTGACGGATGCAGACCATGAGGTCGCTGACATGCTTCGCCGCAGCAGAAAGCCTGTCATCCTGGCTGTCAACAAGGTGGATAATTTCCGCAAGCAGCAGATGGATGTATTCGAGTTTTATAATCTCGGACTCGGTGAACCGTATCCGATCTCTGCGGAGGGAAAATCCGGATTCGGCGATCTGCTGGATGCCGTGATCGCGCATTTTCCGGATGAGAATGCACAGGAAGAAGAGGATGACCGCCCGAAGATCGCGGTGATCGGCAAGCCGAATGCAGGCAAGTCTTCCATCATCAACAGACTGACCGGAGAGAATCGCGTCATTGTTTCCGATGTGGCAGGAACAACCCGGGATGCGATTGACACAGTGGTGACTCACAAGGGCCGCGATTATGTGCTGATTGACACGGCGGGGCTGCGCCGCAAGAGCAAAATCAGTGAGGACATTGAGCGCTACAGCGTGATCCGTGCGGTCTCCGCCGTTGACCGATGCGATGTGGCCATCGTTGTGATCGATGCGGTCGAGGGAATCACGGAGCAGGATGCCAAGATCGCCGGTATCGCGCACAACGCGGGCAAAGGCCTGATCATTGCCGTTAACAAGTGGGATGCGGTGAAAAAAGACGACCACACCATGAAGGAGTTCACGGACAAGGTACGCAGCACACTTTCCTTCGCCTATTATGCGGAGATTATTTTTATCTCTGCCCTCACGGGACAGAGGCTGCCGAAGCTCTTCGACACGATCGACAACGTGCTCGAGGCGTCGACGCTCCGCATTCAGACCGGTGTCCTCAACGACATTCTGACACAGGCGACAGCCATGCAGCAGCCGCCGTCAGACAAGGGCAGAAGACTGAAGATTTACTACATGACGCAGGTGGCCGTGAAACCGCCGACGTTCGTTATTTTTGTCAACGATAAGAAGCTCATGCATTTTTCCTACACGCGATATCTGGAGAATCAGATCCGTGATGCCTTCGGATACAGGGGTACGGCGCTCCGGTTTATCGTGCGGGAGAGAGAAGAGAAGGAGAGCAAATGATGGTTCGGCTGGTTTGTCTGCTGATCGGCTACTGCTTCGGGCTGATGCAGACCGCATACCTGTATGGGAAGATCATTCATGTGGATATCCGCAAGGTCGGGAGCGGCAATGCGGGCACGACCAATATGTTACGCAGTATGGGAGCGAAGGCGGGCCTCATCACGATGGCGGGCGATGTGTCCAAGTGCATCATCGCCATACTGGTTACGTGGCTGATTTTCCGGCATTCTTATCCGGAGCTGTTTCCGCTGCTGAAGATCTGGACGGCGGCGGGGGTTGTGATCGGACATGATTTTCCTTTTTATATGAATTTCAAGGGAGGCAAGGGCATCGCATGTACGGCCGGCATGATCATTGCCTTTGGTGACTGGCGCTGGATCGTGATCGGCATCATTCTGTTCTTCGGCCTGTTTTTCCTGACGCACTATGTATCCATCTGCTCGATCAGTCTCTCGCTGGAGTTCGGCCTGGGCATCGTGATCGGCAGTGCGGTCGGCCTCTATGACATGACGCCGGCGAGGCTGACGGAGATGTGCGTCCTCACGTGGTGTATCGTCGCGCTCAATATTTTTCAGCACAGGACAAATATCGGCCGGCTCGTGCATCAATGCGAGAGGAAGACGTACCTCTCTCATAAGAAAAATGAAGCTGTCGAAGCGGAGCGCAAGAAGGAAGGCGGGAATTGATGAGCAATATTGGCGTGATCGGGTCAGGCAGCTGGGGAACAGCGCTGACATGGCTTCTGAGTAAAAACGGACACAGCGTTACGCTGTGGTCATATGAACAGTCCGAGACGGCGATGTTTGAACAGTTTCACGAGAACAGAGACAAGCTGCCCGGCGTCATTCTGCCGGAGAGTGTTCACTATACATGCGGACTGGAAGAGGCCTGCCGAGGCAGGGATATGCTTGTTGTTGCCGTGCCTTCCATGGTTCTCCGTGGGACGGCGAAGAAGATGAAGAACTTTGTCGAACCGGGACAGCTGATCGTCAGCGTGACAAAGGGGATCGAGGAATCTACGCTGAACACTATGAGCCAGATTCTGGAATCAGAAATTCCGGATGCCAATGTGACGGTGCTCTCCGGCCCGAGCCACGCAGAGGAAGTGGGAAAGGGTATGCCGACGGCTATCGTCGCCGGCGCACATAACAAGGCAACCGCGCTCTGCGTGCAGAAGACATTCATGGCACCATTTTTCCGCGTGTACACCAGTCCGGATATGCAGGGCATCCAGCTTGGCGCTGCTCTGAAAAACGTCATCGCCCTGGCGGCGGGCATGGCGGACGGCATGGGGTACGGCGACAATGCCAAGGCTGCTCTGATTACGCGGGGCAGCGAGGAGATCGCGAGACTGGGTGAGAAGATGGGGCTCAGACGGCGGACGCTCTTCGGCCTCTCCGGCATCGGTGATCTCATCGTCACCTGTTCTTCCGTACACAGCCGCAACCGGAAGGCCGGATACCTGATGGGACAGGGTGTTCCCATGGAAGAGGCGATGAAAGAAGTGCATCAGGTCGTGGAAGGCGTGTATTCCGCCAGAGCAGGTTTGAAGCTGGCGCAGAAATATGGCGTAGAGATGCCGATCATCGAAGTGGTCAACGCCGTACTTTTTGAAGGAAGATCCGCGCAGGATGGCGTGGAGGATCTGATGCTGCGCAAAGGCAGGGATGAAGTCGAAGGCTGGGATGCGGACGGCGACAGCTGCGAGGCATAATTACAGGAGGATGAAGATGGCAGACAGACTGCTGGGTAAGGAAGTGAATCAGGCGCTGCTTGAAGATCTTAAGGCTCGCTCGGAAGAACTGCAGAGGGTGGACATTGAACCCTGCCTCGCTGTCGTTCGTGTCGGGGAAAGAGAAGAAGACCTTTCCTATGAACGCGGTGCGTTGAAGAAGTGCGAGAAATCCGGTGTCATCTGCACGAAGCGGGTGTTCCCGGCTGATGTGACAGAAGATGAGCTGCTGAAAACAATTCGCAGCCTGAATGAAGATCAGAGTGTACATGGTATTCTTCTGTTCCGCCCGCTGCCGAAACACCTGAATGAGAGGAAAATCATCAACGAGATTGCACCGGCAAAAGACGTGGACGGTGTGACGGACATCTCCATGGCCGATGTTTACAGCGGCAGTGACAGGGGCTTTCCACCCTGCACGGCGCAGGCTGTGATGGAGATCCTTCATCACTACGGCATCCCGGTGGAAGGAAAAAAAGCAGTGATTATCGGCCGGAGCCTGGTCATTGGACGACCTGTTGCCATGATGCTGATGAAGAAAAATGCGACGGTCACGATCTGTCATACCAGGACAAAAGATCCTGCGGCTGAGGCCAGACAGGCGGATATCCTCGTGGCAGCGGCAGGCCGGGCCGGTCTTGTCGGCAGTTCATATACGAACCCGGATCAGACGGTCATCGACGTGGGTATTCACGTCAATGATGAGGGAAAAATGTGCGGCGACGTTGCTTTTGACGAGGTTGAACCCGCCGTCAGAGCGATTACACCTGTACCCGGTGGCGTGGGCAGTGTCACGACCACGGTGCTGGCGGAGCATGTGATCCGCGCGGCGGAACGCACACTCTCGAAGTAAACAGTGTATAATTCCGGGCGGCATTTTAGCTGGCTGTTTGGTGTAACGCTGTCAGCTGATATGATCTATATGTGATTTCGGGGCAGAATACAGCCAGTGAATATGATCAATGCGCGATCTGCGAAGTAAATCACAGCATATTGATGTGGCCGGCTGGAAAACGGCGAAAAATAACAATGTCATTAACTTTACAAAACGAATAAGATAACCACAACCAACTGATGCGCCTGCTTTTAACGATCCAGTGAACAGTTCAATCTATAAGGCAAACTACTGGTACCAGAGAAGACCCCTTACGAC
>Ga0256406_1000373_pt1 | contig 84271 bp, 74 predicted proteins | sample RumenRJG_03DNA_FD_185986 | JGI IMG/M metagenome (GOLD analysis project Ga0256406, IMG submission 185986) | Bovine rumen microbial communities from Lethbridge, Alberta, Canada - RJG_03 | ecosystem: Host-associated > Mammals > Digestive system > Stomach > Rumen | place: Canada: Alberta | collected...
GCCAAAATAGAGTTTCGTCGGATTGCAGTATGTGAAATTCCCTAACATGAGTCTTCTTCATCCTTTCTGTAAATACCAGAATCAATTCATTTCATGCTCTTATCTTACCAAAAAAAGTATGAAATGTAAAAAACTTATATTTTATATCCGGAAATACGTAAAAAGCATTGCCAAATGGACAGACCTGCCGTATACTAAACGAAAAAGAAAGGAGTGTGTTGCCATGGAATTGCGGACATTACACTATTTTCTGGCCGTCGCCAGAGAAGGAAACATGACCGGAGCCGCCAATATGCTGCACATCACCCAGCCGACACTATCACGACAGATGGCCGACCTGGAAAAGGAGCTAGGTAAACAGCTCTTCATCCGGACCAACCGCAATACCCACCTGACAGAGGAAGGAATCCATCTCCGGCAGCGGGCCGAAGAAATCCTGTCCCTCGTTCGCCAAACTGAAGCCGAAATCAACAATGATCAGCTGGAACTGACTGGCTGTATCCGCATCGGTGCCGGGGAGACTCCGGTCATTCATTTCCTGACTGATGCCTTTGCCAGGCTGCATAGTCAGCATCCCGGTGTCACGTGCGAACTCTTTACGGGAAATGCCGATACGGTGGAAGAACGACTGGTCCATGGTCTCATCGACTTTGCCCTGTTCATCGAGCCGTTCAATCCGGAAAAATACGAATACCTCCGTTTGCCTGAAACCAATACGGTCGGAATCATTACCCGCAGCGACAACCCCTGGGCAAAACTCCCGGCCATTACACCGGACATCCTGAAGGATATCCCCCTGCTCACGTCTTCACGGACAGCAACGGCTGCCTTTGATGTCCGTACCTGGTCCGGAGGACAGGTGACAACGGAGGACCTGCAGATTGTCGGACGCTTCGATCTCATCGCCAATGCAGCCCAGCTTATCCGGACAGGTATTACCAGCGCATTTGGCATCAATGAACTCTTCCAGCTCCAGACGCCGGACCTGGCTTTTGTCCCCCTGAAGCCGGCCGTCTCCTGTTCCTGTCTCGTAGTCTGGAAAAAATACCAGCTTCTCACCAAACCATGCGAAGTCTTTTTACGACTGCTAAAGGAAAGCTGTCCACATACGGATACAGAGAATACATGACGCAATGAATTATGATATAATAAAACAAATATGACAAGGAGAAGATAGCTATGATGATAAAAAAACTGATTACCTTTGAAGACCTGGGATTCGTTCAGTGGGGCGTGCTGGATACCGAAGAAACAGGAGTATACAGCGCTATTGCCTTAGAAGAGGCGTTCTTTACCCCTCTTCCGGAAACATTGGCAGAATTTATCCAGCAGGGAAATGAAGGCCTGCTGGCCCTGGCCGATGCCCTCGAACAGAACGAAAAGACCCAGGCCGTGAAAGCCAAACCGCTGGCCACGGTACACATTCTGGCCCCGTTGCCGCAGCTTACGAAAAATATCTTCTGCGTCGGTGAAAACTATGCCGAACACATCGAAGAATTTCATAAGAAAAAACTCGATTCCCTGCCAAAATATCCCCAGTTTTTCACCAAAGCCCCGACCTGCGTCATCGGGCCGGAAGATACCATCGATTCTCATCCGCAGGTAACGAAAGAATTGGACTATGAAGGAGAACTGGCCGTCATCATCGGCACCAGCGGCAAGGATATCCCCGTCAGCGAAGCCATGAATCACGTCTATGGATTTACCATCATGAATGATGTAACCGCCCGTGACCTGCAGCGCAATCACGGCCAGTGGTTCCACGGTAAAAGCCTCGATACCTTTGCCCCCATGGGCCCCTGCATCCTGCTGCGCGATGCCGCTCCTGATACGTTTACTATCGTGACCAAAGTCAATGACGAAGTCCGCCAGGATGCCTCGACAGAAGAATTCATCTTCCCCATTCCGTCGCTCATATCCACCCTATCCCAGGGCACGACACTCCAGCCCGGTGATATCATTTCGACGGGTACACCATCAGGTGTCGGCGCCGGCTTCAAACCGTCCCGCTACATTCATTCGGGAGACACTGTAGAAATTTCCATCTCTTCCATCGGTACATTGAAAAACACGGTAAAATAAAGGATTGTTTCCAGTATAGAAAAAACAGTTTGCCATGCTATACTCTTCTGAATTACATATGAGAACTCAGATTATAAAGGCCACCACTAAAAAAGCCAGCCATAACGCAATTGTGTTGCGTTATGGCTGGTTTCTTTTTGTCTGTTCTATTTTCGTTATGCAGACACGTACTACTTATCCATTCAGACGGGACAGGATTTCCTGAATCTGTTTCTTCATTTCCTGGTTTTCTTTTTCCAGGGCATCGATTCGTTTATCCTTGGCTGCATCGTTCGCTTTAATAGCCGAGATTTCTTCAGCCTGATCATGGATTGTCTGTGCCATTTCGGCCTTGCTGACGCCGTTGTATGCGGAGCCTTTGCCAATCTTGAAGGAGACACCGGCATTGAAGCCCGGGTCACCATTGCCAAGAGAAATGCCCATGTTGACCATGGTATTGGCATTCGGCTGATAGAAGGCACCGACAGCGGCTGCATTGGCGTTATGGTAATGGCCGTAACCGACGGCGAAGCTGGCTTTATCAGCCGGGTCGAAATCGAGCGGATGGAGAGCCGCCAAAGCATTGCTGCCGGCTGCCGCTCTGTTGATGTTCGTATCCAGACGGCTATAGGCATTGTTCATATCGCGGTAAATCTGCTGTGTATTGGCACTGGTAATACCGTTGACATAGCCGACATTTGCCGCACTGGTCAGATCTTTGCCATCTGTCATGACTCCTGTGATGACGCGGCCTGTAGTATTGCCATCCTTATCCTTTCCGCTGACATCAATCTTCGTAGCCGTGCTGTTGCCACCAATCTGGATGGTGTCACCCTTGGCGTTCGTGTGTATGAGGTCACTCGTCGTCTTGAGGCCCGAATCCAGAGCAGACAGGTTCTGACCGACCGTATTGTTACTCTTGATATAGGAACCATCGCTATCGACATGGACTTCCTTATAAAGCGTATCACCGGAAATCAGGTTGCCATCGTCTTTGGCGACTTTACCGTTATTGTTGGCAGAGATTGTATAGGTCTTGTTGCCCGTCGTTTCATCCACTTTGCCATCAACGGTAATTGCCGTACCGGCCTTAATCTGCACGGCATCCTTCGACAAATTCTTGATGACCGTCTTACCGGCATCTGTGATATTGGACAGATTCTTCAGATTCGTGATGTCGCCAGCATTCTTGGTGATGTTCGTCGTGTTCGTATCAACCTTCTGATCTACCTGCCAGAGCTGACCGCCGTTGACAGCATCCGTACTGTCTTTTTTAACAGAGCCATCCTTGACATTGGTAATAGTCGTACCGCCTTCACCGCCCAGGCTGATTTTTGACTTGCTGGAATCATCATATTTCACGGCATTCTGATTAAGCGAACTAATTGAATTATTGATGTTCGTGATATCATCGGCATTTTTCTTGACCTGCGTATCCAGTTTGGTCAGATTATCCGAAATAGAGGTAGACTCTTTCGAATCAATGTAATTGTACTTTTTCGTTTCATCCAGTTTGCCAATCTTGCTATCGAGAGCCGACAGATTTGCACCCGTAGTCTGATTTGTCTTCACATAGTTGCCATCTTCCTTAGGACGGACTTCATTATAGACGGTATCACCCGTTACCAGCTGGCCATTATTGGCTTCAATTTTACCAGTACCGATAGCCTTGCCCCAGGCATTTTCATTTGTAGTCTTTTCATCATCAGATGCCGGAGTCTTGCCATCTTCACCTTTCAGATTAGCCCCAATGTTGGATGCATCGATATTGGCTTTGTTATTCAGACCATTATCACCACTGATCAATTCTGTCTTGGCATCATTGACCATGTTCTGAACATCGCCAATGTTGGCGGCATTGCCTTTGTTCTGGTCTGTAACGGTATATTTGCCATTTGCATCTTTTTCAATGCCACTGCCTACATGGGTAATCTTATTGCCGCTGACATTAACATCGCCGCCGGAAATGGTAGTCGTGCCATCAGCACCAAGAGTAATCTTAGCGCCGGTGGTTACATCCTTGCCGTCAACCTTAGTCGTCGTCTGATTGCCGATGGACGTGATGCCCTTCAGGTCTTTTGCCAGCTGGACCTTCAGCTTGCCGCCATCGCTGTTGACGCCGATGTTCTTGTCAGTCAAGTTCTTACTGTCCGCACCGCCGATGATATCAAGAGTGTTGTTCAGCTTCTTGGCAATTTCTGTTCCATCATCACCCTTGAATTTCAGGCCGTCTTCCATGGTAGCTACCTGATGTTCACCAGCACCATCTTTGTAGACGATACGTGTCAGGCTTGTACCATCGACGCCTTTTTCACCTTTGACACCATCCTTGCCATCTGTTCCAGCTTTTCCATCATAACCATTCTTGACGGTGATATCAATGGAAGTTCCCGGCTTTCCATCTGCACCATTTATGCCATTGGTGCCAGCAGGGCCTGTCAGGCCGATATGGCCTTCTGTACCATTTTCACCATCGACAGCTTTCATGGTCACACCATCTTTGCCATCTCTGCCTTTGATGGAGATGCCGTCTTTGCCATCAATACCGATACCGGATTTGCCGTCCCGGCCGTTGATGCCGATGCTGCCGGGAGCACCATCTTTGCCATCCTTGCCGTTTACAGCAAGTTTTTCCACGGACATATCCTTATCCATGAGGATGGTGATGTTGCCATTTTCATCAATTTCCGTAGTCAGATTATCAGCCGTGTATTCATGGTTTTCTTTCTTGGCAGTGCCCTGAATCTTCACCGTGCTGCCCAGCTTAGCCGTATATTCGGCCCCAGAATTAGCTGCGAATTTCAGTCCCTTATCTGCATTGGCTTTGACCTGTGCATCGAGAGCACTCAGGTTCTGGCCAGTCGTATTGTTTGCCGACACATAATTCAATGTCTTGCCAGTTTCTGCAACCGGCGCATCATAGTTGTACAGCGTCTTGCCCGTTACCAGCTGGTCGGAAGTAGAAGCATTTGTGGCAGTAGTGGTCGTGCCTTCAGAGAACTTTTCTGCGCCAAGAGCCTTGCCCCAGGCGTCTTTATTGGCTTTCTTCTGGTCTGCTGTCGCATCGGCTTCTGTAATGGTTTCTCCATCATCGCCGACGGTGTAGGTCTTCAAGTTACTGCCAATATTGGATGCGTCCGATTTGGTATACGGTTTCAGCTGTTCCATGACCACGGCATCATGGGCATCAATGCCGTCGGCGGCTTTGACGAGACGGTTATAGTAGGCAGACTGATACGTTGTTTCTGTTCCAATAGGATCCTGAGTGTAATCGTTTAACGTCCCATCTGAATTGACTAGCTTATTATAATCATCAGCTGAAATTTCCTTATGGTTTGCATCGTAATATTTTACTGAATAATTATCGTCAACTTCCATAGTGGCTTTCTGTTTCCATTTTTTTGCTACGGAAGCTACGTCTCCCTTATCATGACCAAAGGCGATGACTCCCGGCGCATCGGCAGTGGACTGATAACCGACAGCTGTTGAAATCCGGTCCAAAACCTTAGGAGCAGAAGTACCATCACCATAATCCACCTTTCCACTGAATCCAGGCCAGGAGTTTATTCCTTGATTGATTTTATCTGCTTCATCCTGTGTAATAGGACGCCATTCTACACCACTATCAGTAACTACAGATTGATAACCGGCAGCCAGGGTGAATATCGCATTCTCACCAGTAGAACCTCCAGCGATTCCAGTCGAAAATTTGCCATTTACACTAGAATCCTGACCACCTAAGGCAACTGAAGCATTGCCAAAGGCCATATTTTTCATACCGCCAGCAGCATAAGAGGAACTTCCATAACTGGTATTTTGAGCCCCGCCATTGACTGTACTATCCTTTCCTATGGCAACATTCTGAACGCCGCCAACGACAACAGATTCTTTTCCTTTCGCATCATTATTTATTCCGCCTAAAGTGGTGGCATACAATCCCGAGGCCGTATTCGTTGTACCTCCTATGGCACTGGACCAGTCTCCGTCGGCTTCATTATGGTCGCCGCCTAAGACAGAACTGTACCCACCGGCGGCTTTATTCGACTGTCCGCCAAATACTCCAGCTCCTCCACCATCTGCTTCGTTCGATGCACCACCGATTACAATAGAATGGACGCCAGATACCGTATTTTGATAACCTCCGACAATAACAGATCTTAGGCCTGTAACTGTGTTGGTATCACCGCCAACGATGACAGCATCTTCTCCTGTCTGAGTCACATCATTTGCAACGGTATCGATAAGGTTATTGAAACCACCAACAAGAACGGAGTCCTTTCCATATGCCCCGGCCTTGACATCATCATTTTCGTTGTTGAACAGTATAGATGCGGCGCCGCCAAGAATCATGGAATTTTCTCCACCTGCTTCAAAAGTGACTTTCCCTTCACCTTTCCACGGATTCCCATAGTTCGTCCCCAGGTTACGGTTCAGGCTGATGACATTTTTCGTCGTAGTTTCCTTGTCATCATCATTTTTTGTCGTGACATCATTAACTTTGATGCCCCAACCGGCATTAACCTTCAAATCATTTTTAGCATTGTTCAGCTGTTCCATGACGACGACGTCGTGGGCATCCACACCATCGGCGACTTTGACGAGACGGTTGTAGGCAGCTGCGTCGTATTTATTTTCCGTAACTTTAGGTTTCTGACTGTAATCATTGAACGTATGGTCAGCATTTCTCAACGCTTCATACTGATCTTTTGTGATTTCCTTATTTTGGGCATCATAGTATTTCCCATCTTTTTCAGTTGCTTTTTGAGGCCAGGTGGAGGTGTAATATACATCGCCCTTGTCATGGCCGAAGGCAACTGTACCTTCCTTATTGGCCGTAGCCTGATAGCCGATAGCCGTGCCATTTTGTACTGTGACGGTCGCTTCGTTGCCAGCTGCTAAGGCATAATCGGCATTGGTAGAACCGCCGGCAATCCCTACAGAAACATCACCATAAACATGAGAACCATAGCCACCTACAGCTACCGATGAATTCCCTGAAACATCATTAACCGAACCGCCAAAGATGGACGATGCATTACCATAAGCTTTATTCCAGCTGCCACCACTGATGGTCGCGTAGGTTTCATAAGCATCGTTATCATTTCCACCAAAGATAGCAGATTCGTTGCCAATAGCATCGTTAGCAGAACCACCTACTACAGCAGATGTTGTTCCAGCGGCTTTATTGTATATGCCACCGACAACGACAGCAGCATCGCCCGACGTTTCAACGGTGTTATCGACACCACCGACAGTGACGGAATCCCTGCCCAATGCACCATAATCACCTGTTACCGACTGTCCGCCTGTAGGACTGCCTTTTTCAACACGTCCGCCAAGAATCAGCGAAGTACCAGCTGCATCGTTCTTCAGATTTACATCATCAGTAGTATTATAATCTTTCCCCAGGTTGCGGTTCAGGCTGATGGTGTTCGTTTTATTATCTTTATCGGAGTCAATCTCGATGCCAAAACCTGCATCGTATACGCCGACCTTATCAGACAAAGCCTGCAGCTGGCCGACTGTTGCAACATCCGAAGCAGTGGCACCGTCGGCAACGTTAGTGATCCGGCGCAGCGTAGTCGTAGTAGTCGTTTCTTGCGTCTTAGAATCGGTTGTCGTAACAGTACCACCACCTACGGATACATAAGAAGATACTGCCGCCTGACCTGTCAAGTATGCGTCAGCTGTTGAAGCCGTAGCAGTAGCTACTGATCCGGCGCCGATGGCGATGTTATTCTGTTTTGCTTGGGCATTATTGCCGATGGCAATGGACTGGCTGGCTTTATCGGGATTCGTGCCGGAGCCGGCATTATCAAAGGTATCGGCTGCAGCCCCGGAACCGATAGCAATAGACCCTGTACCTGCGGCGTCAGAGCCATAGCCAACAGAAACGACATTATGCCCTGAGCTTGGATGGACCTGGTTATTGGCATCATATTTTGCGCCAATATATACACTTTCTGTTGCCGCAGAGGCATCGCGGTCACCTATGGTGATGGTATTTTCACCGGCTATTGCATTCATGCCAAGTGTATTTGAACCTACTCCTTCTGCACCGGCGCCATGATAGTTCTTAGTTTCCTTTGCTGAATAGGACGAGCCATCATCTTTTTTATAGTTCGTTCCTACATAGTCGTTGCTGAATAAACTGTCTGTAGCCTGGACTGTTGGCACGGCGGTAAAGGTGGAGGTCCCCAGTACTAGTAGAATAGCTGCCGTCAGTGCTGTCTTGCTCTTTGCCGTATTACATTGCGTACTTTTACAATGACTTTTAGTTAGTTCTGAAACGACGACGTAACAACGTTTTGTTTTACTGTAAATAACTTTAAATATTTTGTTCATAAAATTACGCATCCTTTGTTTTTAACGATTTGATAATACGCGCAGACATTCTATAGTTTTTTATTACACCGCCTTTCATTTTATTGCAATTTTATACGTATTACACAATTTTAAAGCTAAGGAATTATAGCATGTATTTTATGTGATTAAAAGGCTTTATATAGCCATAAAAATATTGTTTACAGCTGTCTTTACATCATTTTGTTTCGATATATTTATTCATTTTATAATAAATAATTCATATATCATATATACAATATATTAATAAAATATTACATAAAAATTTTTATAAGAAAAGAGCATTTTATGAAATTGCCTATCAGACAATTTCATAAAATGCTCTTTTTCCTGCATATTATGTGGTATTACAGAGATATCTTAGTTTGATATTCAACGATAATATGGTATTACTGTGGTATTATTCATACATCACGCCAACAGCTTACATTACTTATGATTTCTTCGTCTCATCTTTAGCAGTAATATCGAAGGGAATCCGTTGTTCCCGTACAGATTTCATGATGAAAATGTTAATCGCCGTTGACATACTCATGCCCGTAGAACTGCAAAACTGCTCAAATTCTTTTTTCAAATTCTCATCTAAACGGATGCAAATCGTCGTTTGTGCCATTGTATACACTCCTATTTCTTACTAACGAGCCGTTTAATCATTGCATTTTGTTTCTTTATTGGGCCATTTATGGTGCGCTATATCACTTTCTGGTTCTAGTCTAACATTCAACCCCGTTCGTTACTTTCCGATATCATCACCAAAACGCAAAGTCCCACCCCAGTAGACGGTAGGAATGACAAACTATTCTATTTATCTATCATTGCACCACTATTATACCATAAAGTGTTATTTTGTTACAGTTTTATCGATTATTTTTTATTTAATATTATTTTTTTATTTATATTATTTATATTTATTATTCATGATTCTTCCAGATAGACATCATGGTATTATAAGAAACGTACAAAAAACGCATAGAATATAAAAACGCCTCAGAAAGCCATGTCACTTTCTGAGGCGTTTTCTTTACCTTACATATATCAGATTTTACTGAGTGCCTGATCCATATCGGCAATAATATCGTCAGCGTGTTCTATGCCAATGGAGAACCGGATCATGCTAGCAGAGATACCACATTTCTTCAGTTCTTCCGGCGGATAGGCCCTGTGGCTTGTCTTGACAGGATAGGACAGGGTCGTCGAGAAGCTGGCCAGGCTCGGTACAAATTTGATGTACTGGCAGGCAGCAATAAAATCTTCTGCTCCTTTAGCACCGCCGGCAATGTCGGCACTGACCATACCGCCGCACATGCCATCGGTAAACTGGGAGACAGCCCGATCATGATAGGGAGAACTTTCAAGACCTGCATAATATACTTTTTCCACCTTGGGATGCTGTTCCAAGAATTGCGCCACTTTCAGTGCATTTTCACTATGCTGGCGGACACGCAGCTCCAGAGTGCGCATACTGCGCGTCAGGAGGAACGAGTCAAATGGGCTCAGGAGGTCACCGTACAACGTAGCATATTTCTGGATATTGGCAATATCCGCCGCACCGGCACAGACGGCACCGCCTGTGAAATCACTATGACCGCCCAGGTACTTGGTGGCACTGTAGACGACGATATCGGCACCCAGTTCCAGCGGCCGGCAGACGACCGGTGTAGCAAAGGTATTATCTACGACGAGTTTGCATCCGTGCGCATGAGCAGCAGCTGCCGCTTTGCGGATATCCGTAACTTCCATGAGCGGGTTGGCTATCGTTTCCGTATAGACGAGCTTCGTATTCGGTTTGATATGAGCTTCAATATCTTCCGTATCAAAATCGACAAAATCAACGGTTACACCCCACCGTGGCAGTTCATTGGCAAAATAATCGTAGACACCGCCATACAGAACCGGCGACGATACGATATGATCGCCGCTTTTTACATTGCTCATGATAGTCGTAATGATGGCAGCCATACCGGCACTGAAAACGATAGCCCCATCGGATCCTTCGGCAGCCCGCAGCACATCCTGAGCCGCATCAAGGCCCGGATTTGCCATGCGGCTGTACACATAACCGGATTTTTTACCTTCATAGACACTGTCCAGCGTAGGCACATCGTCAAAACTAAAGACACTGCTCATGTAAATAGGAATGACTTTGGGAACCGATACCGATTCCGCTATTTCTTTGGCCAGTTCATGTTCCCCCGCCCGGCACAATTTGGTTGTAAGATGACTTGTACTCATGACTATTCCCCCTCATCAGGCACTATATAGATAAAACCGATGTGACAGTACCACATATTTTTAAGTATCTATTCAGTCTGTCCATCATACATTCATTGACCTGCCTATGCGGTTATAGTATCATAAAATGAGTTACTTTACTAATAAAAATTATTTCATCAGTAATAGGTATTATCTATTATGCAATGAGGTGCACTATGCGTCTACAACAGTTATTATACGTAAAAGAAATCGCCCGCTGCCGTTCTATGAATCAGGCAGCCGTCCGTCTGTACATATCCCAGCCCAGTCTGTCCGAAGCCATACGGGACCTGGAAAAGGAATTTGGCATTACGCTCTTTGACCGATCCCGCCGTGGGGTGAGCCTGACGGCAGAAGGCATCGAATTTTTACAGCTGGCCGATAAAGTCCTTGCCGATGCCGACGAACTACGCAACCATTATCTCATAAAAAACGATGTGACACGGCTCTACCTGCAGATATCCTGCCAACATTATGCTTTTGTCATCGATGCCTTCATCCATTTTCTCCATACTTTTCAACAGGAACGCTACACCATTTCCCTGAAAGAAACGGAAACCATTACGGCACTGGAAGACGTATACTTAAAAAAAAGTGCCTTCAGTATCGTTGCTATCACTGAAGAAAATAGCCACTACATCCATCAGGTACTGGACAAATGGGGCCTGTCGTTCCACGTATTATGCCCTGTCATCCCTCACGTATTCATGAATATCCATCATCCCCTGGCCCAGCACCAGACGGTGACACTGGACGATATACGGCCTTATCCACTGATTCAGTATGCCCAATCCGCAGCCACGAGATACGCCGACGAAGAACTGGTCACATTGAAAGATCATGACAAAATCATCTATTCATACGACCGGGGGACGACCAACAACCTTCTGGCCAGTACGGACTGCCTGAACATCGGCACGGGCTGCCTCATCCCGGCAGTCATGCCATCGGCCATCACCGCCATTCCCTTGTCAGGTCTCACCGTACAGGCTCAGATTGGTTATGTACAGCTCCATGCACAGCCATCCAACGAAATCATCAATGCTCTCATACAGGGCATCCAGCAATCACTAAAGACTTACAATCCGGGCAGATAATGCTGATATCATTCCTCCAGCAACTTTTCTAATTTCATCTGACAGGCCTTCAGGTCTTCCCTTTGCCGTTTCACGATTTCCGTATGCGTCGTTTCATTTTGTTTCATACGATGAAGCAGCATTTCCGACTGGGAAGTGAAAGCCAGCATCTGTTCCTGAATTTGCCGCCGTTTTTCCTTTAGCTTAGCGATCCCTTTTTCCACTCGCTTGTAATAATTATACCAGCAAAGAGGCCCTTCGGGGCCTCTTTTGCTTAAAAAAATGGGCTCAGATAACTGAGTCCATTTTTTAGATGAGGCTATTATGTTACAGCCCCCTTTTTGATGTTGTCTGAAGACCTTATCTTTTTATTTTCAATCCATCATGAAAGGCCTGGCCTACGACGGGGCCGATCAGGCGATAGGTCATGGTGGAAATGTCAAAGATGATGGGCTGCAGTTTGTCGTAATCGATTTTGCCGTCAGTCAGAACCGATTCATCAGCCTGCTGGGCTACGATTCTGCCTACGAGAATGCCTGTGTTGTCATCATAGCTGGTGCATTCACATTCAAGTGTGACCGGAAATTCTTCGATAATCGGGGCATTGACATGAAGGCTCTTGTGGACGTGGCAGCCTGCTTTTTCTATCTTATTCACCTTGTTGCCCGTTTCTACGCCAAAGTAATCGGCAATGTCCACCGTATCTTTCGTTGCGAAGGCTACCGTAAAGGCCTTGGTGTGCTTGATGTTGTCCGTCGTCTTGTGCTTTGCCAGAAAGAGCGTGATTTCACCGTAATCCGACTGGGAACCCCAGGCCGCATTCATGGCATTGGGTACACCCTTTTCATCATATGTTCCGATGATGAATACCCCTTCCGGCGCGATGCACGCCTTCTTCCCTTCAAATTCTACACTCATCAGATATACCTCCTTATCAGTTATTCTTTACTTAGTATACACTATCTGACCACCTGACGGGAAGACAGGCCTCTGCCCGTACAAAATCTGCTCGATTGACAAACCACATTTTTGTTCTATACTAATAAGCAGAATGTCATCGTCAAACGACCACATGAAGGGGTACACCACCTTGGGTGTAATCTTTCGTGCGGTCGTTTTTTTTAGTCAGGAGGTCATATATATGAAAAAAGAATCTCAAATGCAGCGCGGCCTGAAGAATCGTCATCTTCAGATGATTGCTCTTGGCGGCGCTATTGGCACCGGTTTATTTTATGGGTCGGCATCGACGATTTCCCTGGGCGGCCCATCCATCATCGCAGCCTATCTCATCTGTGGCATCGTCATTTTCCTCATCATGCGCATGTTAGGCGAAATGGCTGTAGAAGAGCCCGTATCCGGTTCCTTCAGTTACTATGCCAACAAGTATTGGGGCTCTTTTCCGGGTTTTATGCTGGGCTGGAACTATTGGTTTTCTTACGTCATCATCAGCATGGCTGAATTGACAGCTGTCGGCATTTATGTCCATTACTGGCTCCCGGACCTGCCCCAGTGGATCACAGCTCTTGTCTGCCTCATCGCCATTACCTGCCTCAACCTGGTCAATGTCCGCGCTTACGGCGAAACGGAGTTCTGGATGTCCTTCATCAAGGTAGCCGCTATCATAGGCATGATTTTTCTCGGGGCCTGGCTTATTGCTCAGGACAGCCGGCCATTTCCGCAGGATTTCAGTAATCTTTGGGCCTATGGAGGCATTTTGCCAAACGGAATCTGGGGGTTCTGTCTGGCTATGGTAACGGTCATCTTTTCTTTTGGAGGCGTCGAATTAATCGGTATCACCGCAGGAGAAGCAGAAAATCCCGAACGCTCCCTGCCCAAGGCAATCAATCAGATTATCTGGCGCATTCTCGTCTTCTACATCGGTACGATGGTCGTCATCATGAGCCTCTGGCCGTGGAATCAGATTGGCACGCAGAACAGCCCTTTCGTCCAGATTTTCACCAATGTGGGCTTTCCGTCTGCGGCGAATCTCCTCAATTTCGTTGTCCTGGCGGCGGCCATTTCCGTCTATAACTCGGCAATTTACGGCAATTCCCGCATCGCCTATGGACTGGCAGAAGAAGGTCATGCCCCGCAATGGTTCAGGAAGCTGTCGGCCCGTGGTGTACCAGTCCACACGCTCTGCCTGTGCTCGGGCCTTACCTTGTTCGTCGTCGCCGTAACCTATTTCTTCCCGGGAAAAATTTTCATGTACTTCCTGTCCCTTACAGTCGGCGCTACCATCATCAACTGGGTCACCATCATCGTGACGCACTTGAAATTCAAGGCCTACCGCCAGAAAATGGGCAGGACGACGAAATTTCCGTCTCTCTGGTACCCGGCAGCAGACTATTTCTGCCTTGCCTTCCTCTGCTTCATCGTACTCATGATGACCCAGATGCCGGACATGCTCACAGCCGTCCTCATCATGCCTGTCTGGCTGGCTATCCTCTGGTGCTGCTGGCGCCGTCTGTCTCCTTCGCCAATGCCGACATACACCAGGCAAAAGCCTTAGCACAACGCTGACCCGTATGCTGGAAATGATTTCCTTTGTTCCATTCTAACGTGGTCTGGATACAGGGCATCGTTTCCAGATGAGCATACTGCTGGCGGATACAGCCTCCTACCGTCGCCATGATGGGATTTCGCGTCCGTTCTTCTCTATCACCCAGACTCAGATATACGGCTTTCGTCATTGGCTGCTGCTGCCTGGCATAGTCCAACCAGCCAGGGAACCAGACGGAGGGGGAAGCGGCCGCAACAGCTGAAAAGATATCGGTCTGCCAGCCACTCCACAAAGAAAAGAGAGCTGCCAGAGAATAGCCGCCTAATATGACAGGCACTTCGTCAGACAAGTGAAATTGTGTTCGGACAGCTGGCAGAAGTTTATTTTCTACAAAATACAGAGTTCCCGCCGCGCCGTGCCCGAAGTCATCCGGTCCAAAAACAGCCGGACTATCCCAGGGAGATAATTCCCCGTTCCAGTCCACCACAGGAAATGCCACAAATACGAAGGGCAATTGAGAGGCTTCGGCAATAGCTGTAACCTGCTCATCCAGCACTTCCCGGTCGTGGTCATCGACAGGCTGGACCAGCATATACACCGGCTTGCCTGTCGAATACAAGAGACAGTCTCTACCGTCAATAGAATATATCGTCTTGTCCAAGAAATTCACCTTCCTTATCGTGTTCATGCTATTTCAAGTCATGGTATGAAAACGTAAACAAAATGGGACAGTACTTATTTTATCTGTCCTGGTTGTTTGTCATGATTTCTCGTGTTATAATAAGCACAAATCCTATAATCATGAGGTGATCATTGTGAAGAGGAAACACTTTGCATCCATTTTAGCCATCACAGCTATGCTAACCAGTTTCACCATGACGGGAACGATTGAAGGGGCCAGCCGGGCTGAGCTGGCAGCCATCCACGTCAATAAAGCAGGAAACTTCCAGTACTGGAACCGCGATTCCGCCGCTAAGGAAAAACTGGTATCATATGTAAAGGATGTAACCAATCCGAAGAGTCCTCATTTCATTCCCGTAGAACACCGCCTGGCCGTCTTCGATATGGATGGGACTCTGTTAGGTGAACGGACACCGTCCTACACAGATGGTGTATTTTATGCTGACCGGGTCCTTCACGATCCGGACTGTAAGGTATCAGCAGAAGATAAAAAATTTGCCCAGGACTATTGGGATGCCATTTCCCAGCGCAAGCCCGTTCCACCGGAAATCGACAATAATTTGTACAATAAACTATATGCCGGACTAGCCGGAATGACGCCGCAGTCCCTGGACACCTATGCGCAGGGATTCATGAAAAAGCCGGTCATCGGCCTGACCAACCTGACCTATGGCGAAGCCTTTTATATGCCTATGGTAGAAGTCATCTCCTATTTGCAGTCCAATGACTTTACGTGTTACATCGTCTCTGCTTCGGACCGTCCCCTCGTCCGCGCACTGACCCGCGATGTCATCCATATCCGTCCTAATCAGATCATCGGTTCGGATCCACAGATTGTCGCCAGTCATCAGGGAAATACAGACGGCGGTTCCTACCAGATGACATACGAAGATACCATTCAGTACGGTACGCTGGACCGGGTAAATGAAAAGATGAATAAAGTATCCTCCATCGTCCGGGAAATCGGAATCCAGCCGGTTCTGGCCTTTGGCAACAGCAGCGGCGATTATTCTATGTTCCGCTATACCTTAAAGGATAATCCCTATAAAGCAGAAGTCTTCAATGTTCTCTGCGACGATACGCAACGTGAATACGGTCGTCCTGAACGGGCAGAACGGGATAAGAAGACATCCGACGAAAATGGCTGGAATACCATTTCCATGAAAAATGACTGGAAAACTATCTACGGGGATAATGTAAAGAAAACAAATTAAAAAACTTCAAAATAAGGAAAACTGGCATAGAACATGCTCTACATGCTCCATGCCAGTTTTTTTCATGCTCCCGGCAGATTCAATCAGAACATAGTATTGTTATTTTCTGCTTTTTCCGGAATATCCTGGATAACGTCCCAGTGCTCTACGATTTTTCCATCTTTGACACGGAAAATATCGACTGCCGCCTGCCCCCGGTCCGAAGCATTCAGCGTAATATGGTTATGGATGAACACGAGGTCTCCATCAGCACCGATATGCTTGATGACTGCTTTGCTTTCTGGAAATTCCTTAAGGAATCCCTGAATACCATCTTCGAAAGCCTGGCGTCCATCAGCAAAACCCGGGCTATGCTGGATATAGTTTGGAGCTGTCATGCTGTCGATGACAGAAGTATTGTGCTTATTGAATACTTGATTCCAGAAATATTCGACCATCTGCTTGTTGTTTTTGAACGCCGGCATCTTATCAGCAGCAAAGGCAGGTCCGGCAGACATGGCCGTAACCAGGCTCAATCCCAACAGTACCGCCATCATTTTCTTCATCTTCATAATAAAATTCCTCCTCACTCATTTTTTCGTATTTCGTCCTGCATCTCTAAAAACAACTCTTCCAACGTGACTTCCTGCATCTGCTGCAACAATAGCTGCTTCCATGCATCAAGATGCCGGTCTAGTACTCCTTTGATTGACTTTCCGACAGGACAGTTCGTATTCGGATGTTCGTGCATATGGAACAGGTCTTCCGTGGAATCCTCTACGGCTTCAAAGATATCCCTCACCGTGATATCTCCAGGCGCTTTTTTAAGGCAGGCACCACCAGTCCCTCTGCGAATCTCGATAAACCCGGCTTTCTTCAGGAGCTGTAGCGTCTTGCGTATATTGACTGCATTCACACCGGTCGTATTGGCAAGGACTTCAGATGTTACTTTCTCTTCTTTTTCATATTCTTCCAGATACAGCAGGATATGGATGGCCACGGTCATACGGCTGGAAAATTTCAACAGGATCACCTTTTTTTCATTTGTTGTTGTCCGAACGGCTACATCTTATCATACTTTCGTTGTATTGTAAAGAGCAACAACAAAAATATATGATACGTAATCCGCCTGCTCCCTGCTCCAATACCAAAAGACGTCAGGATGACGAAATCGTTGGACGATAAAAAGGCCCATCGGCATGCGATGAGCCCGTTTCTATTTCTATTTATCAATATTTCAATGCATAGTCCAGAACGCGCCGGACGTTGGCTTTTGTTTCTTCAAAGCTTTCTCCCGGCTGAGCTTCATATAATTTATGGAAGCCGTCGAACATGCTGGGATCGTAATAATACTGATGACCAGCCACCAGGTCCGGATGCTGGGTTTCTTCAATCCAATCTATTTCTACTTTCCCATATTCCGGGTTTTCTGCAATCAGATCTTTCAGTGCCTTTTTGGCATTAGCACAATACGGGCAGCCTGTCAGATAAAAAGCGGTAATTTTTTTCATATCGTACACACTCCTCCAATGATATATTTGTAAGCAGGATTTCCGCCCTGCCTGCAGGGTAAACAAACGTTTTTCGTTGTGTTTTATAATACTACTATAGCATAGTTGATATGAATTTTCCACAAAAAAATAATTAGAAAAACCGGAGCCGTCTCACCATGACAGCTCCGGTTTTCTTACATTACATCCTATATGCGTTTTTACGCTTCTTCTGTTTCAGCTTTTTTGTCGGGAACGACTGCCTTGTAAATCAAACCGACGATGAATCCGGCTACGAGGAACGGAATCCAGTCCATACCGAGGGAATGGAGAGGCAATCCCTTGAAGATGGCATCAATCGGTCCCAGTGGAATCTTAGCTGTCTGCAGGCCCGTTACGAGAGCCGGTATAAAAGTGAAGATTGTCGAGCAGACCCATACACAGCGGCGACCGCCAAACAGATTGTGGGTAAAGGTAAGGATAATGTTGGCAACGACCAGCGGATAAACGAACATCAGGACCGGGATAGCGGCGACGATGATGGTCTTCAGGCCGGCAGTTGCTACCGCAAAGGATGCAATGGTAAAAATGGTAACGTAATTCTTATAGCTCGTCTTGCCGATGAGCTGATGGAAGTACGCTGCACAAGACGTAATCAGACCGATAGAAGTGGAAAGACAGGCCAGGAGTACGATGACTGCCAGCAGCAGAGCGCCGCCATAGCCGAAGAGAATCTGAGCACTCATAGAAAGAACAGGAGCGCCCGTTTCCTGCATGGAAATGGCCTGTACGGACTGGGCACCGAGATAGGCGACGAAGACGTAGACGAAAGCGAGCAGCGATACGGCCAGGCCGCCGGCTTTGAATACTTCATGGGTAATTTCTTCTTTCGTCGTAGCACCGTCTTCTTTGACGAATTCGATGACCAGGATGGCAAATACGAAGGCTGCGATGGCATCCAGCGTATTGTAACCATCGATAGCACCCTGTGCCAGTGCAGTAGTTGCCGTAGCATAAGCCGGCAGTGGCGGCTGGGGAACACCCATAGGCGTAATCAGGGATTTTACAATCAGAGCCAGAATGGTGAGCAGCAGAGCCGGTGTCAGGACCTTGCCGATGCGGTCAACCAGTTTAGCTGGGTTGATGGAAAGCCACCAGGAAAATACAAAGAATAACACCAGGAATGCCCACATGATTGGCTGGGAACCGCCGCCATCGAGAAGCGGGCGGACGGCAATTTCATAGGAAACCGTCCCCGTTCTGGGGATAGCAAAGGCAGGACCAATAGCCAGATAGGAAATGACCGTGAAGAAAATAGCATATCTTTTATCTACACGATTCATCAATTCCTGCAGGTTGCTGCAGCCCGAATAACCCATAGCCAGTACACCCAAAAGCGGCAAGCCTACACCGGTAATAACAAAACCAGCAACAGCGTACCAGACGTTCGTACCTGCTGCCTGACCCATGGATGCAGGGAAAATAAGGTTACCGGCACCAAACCATAAGGCGAATAACATTAAGCCAATTGCAATCGTTCTATTGCCCTTTTTTCCTCCCATACGTCAAACCTCCTTACTTATAAGAACAGATAATATAGAATAATAACAACATACCAGAAGCTCTGCTTCATTTATTGTTTGTCTCATTCTACCATAAATTTTTAAAGTTATCTACCCTTATAAGTAGCAAATTTGCATATTTAACCTTATTTTAACTTTGCTTTAATCTTCATTTAATTTAAATGTGAAATTTTTCCTTTATAATGTCTGAAACGATATGTTAATATGATAATATTGCCAGATTTCTTATTGTTATTCTTAAAATAATTAACTTTTATTTTTTAAGCATGCTTTTATTGTCTCTACGACATACTCATTCTCTTCCCTGCTGCGGACAGCCAGGCGGATGTAGTAGGAATCCAGCCCCGGATAGTTGCTGCAGTCACGGATGAGGATGCCCTGCTCCTGCATGTGTCCGGCCAGTACCGTCGCTGTCAGGCCCGTCTGTCTGATATGGCATAAAATGAAATTGACCGACGGCTGACATATTGTCACTCCGGGAATGCAGGACAACATCCGGCTCATCCAGTCTCTTTCTTCTCTTACCAGTGTCCGTGATGCTTTTTGATATGCCGTTTCTGCAAGGGCTTCTATACCGGCAGTCTGAGCCAACGTATTGACGTGCCACACATCCGTCTGCTCCATTAATCCCTGTATAACTGCTTCGGGTGCGATGCCGAACCCCAGCCGCAGACCGGGCAGAGCATAAAATTTCGTCAGTGAATGGATGACAAAAACCTGACCGGACTGGCTGGCAAAGTCTGCCACAGTGAAATCCGGACCATCGTCGAGGAAATCAAGAAAAGATTCATCGACAATGACAAACTGCCCTCGTTGTACCGCCCGTTCGAGAAAGGAAATCAATTTCTGCCGTCTGATGAGATTTCCCGTAGGGTTATTGGGATTGCCGATGACAATGCAATCAGCATCTTTGACCTGACTTGCTATAGCAGTCAGATCAGGCTGAAACGCTTTATCTGCTTCCAGATAAGCATATACAATCTCTGCCCCGGCAGACCGGGCAGCCCGTTCGTATTCACTGAAAGCCGGAACGGGAATACAGACGCGCCGGAAGTGGAAATGATGAAAATACAAGTATAGCAGTTCCGCTGCCCCATTTCCAGGAACGATAGTTTCCACAGGGAGATGATAAAACCGGGACAGAGCTTCCCGCAGGGCCGTGCAATCAGGATCCGGATAGTGAATGACATCGTCCAGATGGGACGATATGGCATTGCGGACGCCTTCAGCCAGACCCAAAGGGTTGATATTGGCACTGAAATCCAGTACAGGCCTGCCGCCTGCATGGCGGTATATATTTCCTCCGTGTTCAAAGGGACGGATCATACAGTCACTCTTCTTTCTCTATGTCCATAGTACCACTGATAAGGGGCACCACATCTAGTAAGGTATAATCAGGGAAGCGGGCTGTCAATTCGGTCATGCACTGCTTCACTTCAGAAACAGGCATGAAGGAAGGAAATAATACGCCACACACTGTACCGCTGTGAGCCGCGTTAACGCCTAAAGCACCCATTTCCCGGCAAGCCTGTATCAGCTGGGGCAGGGCTGGTTTTGGCAATATATTCTGATGAGCCAGGGCACTCATCGTCGCCGCCTCTCCAATCTGCTCTTCCGTCGGCTCCTTGTCAAGAAGGGAGAGCGCAGCCACAGCCGGAGCTGTATGGCACGGCATGGTTTTATCCCACTGGTGGTGAAAGGTCTGCGTATCTACCGTGCCACCCGTATCTAGTATGGCAACGTTCATGGGCGGGACCGGTTCATACGACCGGATGATATTGCCACGACGGTATTGAATCAGCGAAAGTCCCCGGGCAAAAACGCCGTCTGTCGGATCTACACGAGCCGCCAGATGGCCTACGTCCTGCTCACTCAGTGTCCTGCCACAGGCACAGGCCACGGCCTGTATCACTGCTGCTACATCGGCACTGCTCGAGGCCATACCTTTTCCCCGAGGAATGGACGAAACAAGTTGCAGATGATAGGGAAAGGACGAACAGTGCAAATATGATAACGTAAGATTCACGGCTTGTGCTGCCTTTGGCGGGAGCCGTGAAAAGCCCGGTTCGTCAGATACAACAGCAGTGCTGAAAATCGGAACCGGACAGGTCAGAAGGAAGGGCGTCCCATGACAGACGCCCTGTACCAGTTCCCCACAGGATCCGGGAACACGGACGCGTATCACCATAGCCCCCTCCCTGCCCAGCACAAAATGGCAAGGGCTGCTCCCATCACTGTTACGGTATACATGAGTTGCACTGCCCCGCGGATATGACGGGCTTTGAGCGGCTGTCGCGCATCTCCCATGTAGGCCCGGAAGGTCATCTTGCCGAAATAGGAATTATACCCGCCAAGACGGATGTCCAGCGCCCCTGCAACAGAAGCTTCGGCATAGCCGCCATTGGGACTGGGATGCTTTGCGGCATCGCGGCGCATCATGCGCCAGGCATTTCTATAATCCAGTCGCAGGAGGAAGGCTGCCATGACAAATAACAGGCCCGTAATCCGCGCCGGAATAAAATTGCATACATCATCCAACCGAGCTGCCACCCGGCCAAAATAGAGATATTTTTCATTCTTATACCCCAGCATGGAATCCATCGTATTGACGGTCCGGTAAAGCAGCGCCAGTGGCAGACCGCCAAGGGCATAGAAAAATAGCGGGGAAATAATTCCGTCCGTCGTATTTTCTGCCACCGTTTCTACCGTCGCCCGCACAATTTCTCCTTCATCGAGCTGGTCTGTATCGCGTCCTACGATCCAACTAACCTTTTCCCGGGCAGCACCGAGATGATGATGAGCGAGAAAGGTATAAATTTCCCCTGCCGCACTGGCCAGACTGCGTGGACAGATAGTAAAGCTCAGGAGCAGTGCTTCTACGCCTGTCGTGACATAGACGTTTCCCAAAATATCGAGTCCCCAGTACAGGATGTACAACACATTAAACACCACGAGGAGGACCAGAAGGACAACAACCATGCCGGCCGTCATCTGCATAAGCGGTCTGGCCTGTCTGGAATAAAAGAGATGGTCCAGCCAGCCGATGAGTTTTCCTATGAGGGCCACCGGGTGGAGACGCGTACGGGGATCACCAATCAGTGTATCGATTATAAATGCTGCCAAACATGTTATCATAAGCCACTATCTCTCATTATCCGTAATATTGTATCCATATCGAGATGCTGTGCCGTCACCGCCGCCAGACGGTCATAACTGCGTTCTTTTTCTGCCCGGTAATTGCGCTGTACCGGAAGAGGCGCAAGCCCTTTGTGACGGCGCAGGATATTAATCATATCCCGGCGGAACGGGTCATTGTCAAAGAGACCGTGAATATACGTACCAAAGACAAGACCATCTTCCCGGGCCGTCCCCACCGTAAGTGAGCAATCCCTGCCCGAACGCTGGCAGACGACAAACGGTTCGACAGCACCGGGCGCCACGTCAGTCTGACCCATGTGAATTTCGTATCCCCCAAGTCTTCCGGCCTGCAGTGTTTCTCCCATGAAAGAAAAGGGACGGCACAGGGCCTGTACCTGATAGGTCTGTTTCCAGTCGGCAAAAGTCGTCGTAACCGGCAGCAATCCCAGGCCGGCTACTTCCGAAAAATCTGATTCTGTATGATGCGGGTCATAAATAGACTGTCCCAACATCTGATATCCTCCGCAAATGCCAATGACGGGCGTCCCCCTTTTCACCTGCAAGGACAAACAACCGGCCAGTCCCGATGCCCGGAGCCAGCGCAAATCTTCGGTCGTATTCTTACTACCCGGCAGGATGATGACATCGGGATGTCCCAGCTCCTCTACTGTACGGACGTAGTACAGCGATGCATCTGGTTCTTCCGCCAGGCTGTCAAAATCAGTGAAATTAGAAATTTTCGGCGTCTGGATGACAGCTATCTGTACATCTCCTGTCTGAGGAACGCGCGGTTTGTCATCGAGAGAAACCGAGTCTTCTTCATCGATTCCCAATTTCTCTATATAGGGAATGACGCCCAGGACCGGTTTTCCCGTCTTTTGTTCCAGAAAATCCACGGCCGGCGTAAACAGGGATATATCTCCCCGGAATTTATTAATAATCAGCCCCTTGACCAGGTCCCGTTCCTCCGGTTCAAGCAGTTCCAGCGTACCTACCAGTGCTGCCAGAGATCCGCCACGGTCGATATCGGCCACGAGCAGGACCGGTGCCCGGAGATACTTTGCAACGCGCATATTGACGATATCATGGTCCCGGAGATTGACTTCGGCCGGGCTGCCCGCTCCTTCAATGACAATCGTGTCATACTGCTGTTTCAGCTGCTCCAGAGCCGCTGTAACAGCGGAAAAAGCACGGAGTGAATACCCTTTATGATAGTCCCGGGCAGACATATTCCCAATTGGCAGACCATCGATGATGACCTGGGAACAGCTATTTCCCGTCGGTTTCAACAGGACTGGATTCATATCGACCGAGGGTTCCAGTCCGGCAGCTTCAGCCTGGGCTACCTGGGCCCGCCCCATTTCCAGTCCCTGACGGGTCACGTATGAATTGAGTGCCATATTCTGTGCCTTAAAGGGGACGACCTGCCGTCCCATGCGGTAAAAAATACGGCATAACGCCGTCGTCAGGATACTTTTGCCTACGTGGGAACTCGTCCCCTGGAGCATAATATATTGTGTCAAATCGATTCACCACCTCTAAAGTGTAAAACATACATCATTATTATAAAGAAAACCTGCCGGAGATACAACCTCAGGCAGGTTTTGATTTGTTTATACTATGTGTGGTCTCAACCGGGCTTTATCCTGTTATTAGAGGATGTAATGGCTCAGATCAACATTTTGTACGACATCGTTCAGTTTATCCGCTACGAAGTCTTTATTGACGATGATATGCTTCGTTTCGATATCCGGCGCTTCGTATGCAACGTTTTCCAGAATTTTTTCCAGAATCGTATGGAGGCGGCGGGCGCCGATATTTTCCGTTTCCTGATTGACACGATGGGCATATTCGGCAATGGCATTGATACCGTCATCTGTAAATTCGAGAGTCACGCCATCAGTTGCCAAAAGTGCCGTATACTGTTTGACCAGAGATTGATTCGGTTCCGTCAAAATGCGGCGGAAATCATCGACTGTAAGCGACTGCAGTTCGACGCGGATAGGGAACCGGCCCTGCAATTCAGGGATAAGGTCGCTCGGCTTGGATACGTGAAAGGCCCCGGCGGCAATAAACAGGATATGATCCGTCTTGACCGGACCGTATTTCGTGTTGACCGTAGCCCCTTCGACAATAGGCAGAATATCCCGCTGTACGCCTTCGCGCGATACGTCCGGACCGTTGGAACGGCCTTTTTCTGCAATCTTATCGAATTCATCGATGAATACGATACCAGCTTCTTCTGTCGCTTCGATAGCTTTATCGACGATGACATCCATATCAAGACATTTTTCCAGTTCTTCTTCCTTGAAAACTTCCCGTGCCTTGGCAATGGTCATTTTTTTCTTCTTTTTCTTCTTCGGCAGGATACTGCCCAGCATTTCCTGGAAATTATTCGTTAGTTCTTCCGTCGAATTGCCTGTCAGGATGCCCTGGATGGTCCGTTCCTGTTCGGCTACTTCCACTTCGATTTCCCGGTCATCCATCTTGTGCTGGCAGATATCATCGAACATCTGCTGACGGCGGCCAGACATAGGTTCTTCCAGCTGTTTGGGCACATCTTTTTCTTCCCCTTCATCGTCGGAGGAAAAGAAGACATCCATCGGGTTGGGGACCTTTTCGGTCACACTTTTCTTCTTCGGCCACAGGACCTGTAAAATGCGCTTATTGGCTTCTTCTTCGGCTTTCTGTTCATAACGCTGGCTTTCCTGTTCCTGTACCATACGGATAGCATTGGTAACGAGGTCGCGGATAATCTGTTCCACGTCCCGGCCTACATAGCCTACTTCCGTATACTTCGTCGCTTCGACTTTAATAAACGGAGCCCCTACCAGGCGGGCCAGGCGGCGGGCGATTTCCGTTTTGCCTACGCCGGTCGGCCCGATGAGCAGGATATTCTTGGGAATGATTTCATTCTGCATATCCTCGCTCAGCCTTTTGCGGCGCCAACGGTTGCGCAGGGCAATGGCGACGGATTTCTTGGCTTCACCCTGGCCAACGATGTATTTATTCAGTTCAGCGACAATCTGCTTTGGCGTCAATTCGATTTCGTTCATGCTATACCTCTTTCCTACGTTTATATTTCTTCTACGATTACATTATGATTGGTGTAAACGCAGATATCTGCTGCTATATGAAGAGATTTCTCTGCAATATCCCGGGCAGACAGGTCCGTATTCTGCAGCAGGGCGCGGGCCGATGCCAGGGCATAGTTACCGCCCGAGCCGATTGCCAGTACGCCATCATCGGGTTCGATAACTTCGCCGTTGCCGGAAATGAGCAGGATGCGCTGGCTGTCTGCCACGAGGAGCAGGGCTTCCAGCTTGTGCAGTATCTTGTCAGACCGCCAGTCCTTGGCCAGTTCGACGGCACTACGCACCAGGTTGCCGTTATGTTCATTTAGTTTATCTTCAAAGCGGTCAAACAGGGTAAAGGCATCGGCTACGGATCCGGCAAACCCACTGACGATTTTACCATGATACAGGCGGCGGACCTTCTGGGCCGTCCCCTTCATGATGACCGAATTGCCCATAGTGACCTGTCCGTCACCGGCAATGGCCGTTTTGCCGTCCCGCTGGACGGCGCATATAGTCGTAGCATGAAATTCTGTTGTCATGTCAAATACTCTCCTTCATTGCATCAATTTCTTCCAGTGCCCGTTTAGCCAGAAGGCCATTCTTTTCCTTCTTTTTCATCCGTTTTTTAATTCCCAGCGGTTCCATGATACCAAAATTAATATTCATGGGCTGGAAATTGTCATGAGGCGATGAAATATACTGGCTCAGGCCGCCTATAGCCGTACGCTTGGAAAAGGTCAGGCAGGATTTTCCCTGCAGCAGCCGGGCGGCGTTGATTCCTGCCAGGAGCCCCATCGATGCCGATTCCAGATACCCTTCGACACCAGTCAGCTGGCCGGCGAAAAACACGTGTTTGTTTTTCCGGTACTGGAGGGTCGCGTCGAGGAGTTCCGGAGAATTGATATAGGAATTGCGGTGCATGACACCATAGCGGACAAATTCTGCCGATTCCAGGCCGGGAATCATGGAAAATACCCTCTTTTGTTCCGGGAATTTGAGATGTGTCTGGAAGCCGACAATATTATACAAAGTTGCACTGCCATTATCCTGACGAAGCTGTACGACCGCATAGGGAAGTTCCCCTGTGCCGGGAATTTCAAGGCCAACGGGCTTCATAGGACCGAACCGCAGGGTATCAATGCCACGAGCAGCCATGACTTCTACAGGCATGCATCCTTCAAACACGGCATCATTTTTTTCAAAATCGTGAAGTTCGGCACATTCTGCCGTCGTCAGGGCCTGCCAGAACGCTTCGTATTCTTCTTTCGTAAACGGACAGTTCAGATAATCGGCACCGCCCTTGCCATAACGGGCAGCCCGGTATACTTTAGTCATGTCCAGCGACTCTACTGTCACGATAGGCGCTGCAGCATCGTGAAAATGAAAATATTCTTCTCCCGTCATCTGGCGGATGGTCTCGGTCATAGCCGGGCTGGTCAGCGGCCCCGTGGCGATGATGCATATCTGATCATCGGGAAGGTGGGAAACTTCTTCATGACGGACCGTAACCAGGGGATGATTCTGGAGATGATCGGTAATATACTGACTGAAAGGGACCCGGTCTACTGCCAGTGCTCCCCCGGCCGGTACGCGGTGTGTATCAGCCGCTTCCATGATGAGCGACCCAAGACAGCGCATTTCTTCTTTCAGGAGACCGACGGCATTTTCAATATTGGCAGCCCGCAGAGAGTTACTGCAGACCAGCTCAGCAAAGAGGGCCGTATGATGGGCCGGAGACGGTTTGACCGGACGCATTTCCACCAGTTCGACGGGGATGCCCCGCTGTACCAACTGCCAAGCCGCTTCCGAACCGGCCAGGCCGGCGCCGATGACGAGTACACTATTCTTCATTCACTTCTTCACCCTTTTTATGATTTTCACATTCCGGATTACTGCAAAAGAGCTTGTCCGGACCTTTTTTATAATGTTTGATAGTCATGATGCTGCCACAAAGCTTGCAGCGTTTGTCTACCGGCTGGTTCCATAAGACAAAATCACATTCCGGATACTGGCTGCATCCATAAAAGACGCGGCCCCTCTTGGACTTGCGCCGGATGAGCGTCCCCTTGCCGCACTTGGGGCAGGTAATGCCCAGATCATCGACGATAGCCTTTGTATTGTGGCATTCAGGGAAATTAGAACAGGCCAGGAATTTGCCAAATCTGCCGAATTTATACACCATAGGAGCTCCGCAAAGTTCACATACTTCACCTGAATCCTGTCCGGCAATGGTGACTTTTTCCATTCCTTCTTCGGCCGCTTCCATTTCCGGTTCAAAGACATCATAAAATTCTTTCAAAACGTGGACATAGGTGTCCTTTCCCTGTTCGATGGCATCCAGTTCTTCTTCCATGTGAGCCGTGAAGCTGACGTTAATAATCCGTTCAAAGAATTTTTTCAACAGATCGACGATAATGACGCCCAACTCAGTCGGAACGAACTGTTTATCCTTCTTTTCGACATAATTGCGGTTCTGGATGGTATCCATAATCGGCGCATACGTACTCGGACGGCCGATACCTTTTTCTTCCAGCGTTTTAATCAGGCTGGCTTCGGTATAGCGGGCAGGCGGCTGAGTAAAATGCTGAATCGTATCAATGGTCTGATTATGTACTATCGTACCCGCCTCAATAGCCGGCAGCACCGATAGAGTCTTATCTTTCTTTGCATCTTCATACAGTTCCGTAAATCCTTTGAACAGGACGGTATACCCAGCAGCCCGCAGTTCATAAGATCCGCTCATGATGACGATAGTCATATGTTCCGTTTCTACAGGAGCCATCTGACTGGCCAGGAAACGGTTCCAGACAAGAGTATACAGGCGCAGCTGGTCCCGCGACAGATACGGCGCTACTTTGTCCGGCGTCAGTTCCAGCGACGTCGGCCGGATAGCTTCGTGAGCATCCTGGCTGGACTGTTTGGCTTTGTAAACATGTGGTTTAGCCGGAATATACTCTTTCCCATAAGTTGCCGTAATAAAATCACGGGCATTCTGCACCATATCATCATTAATACGGACAGAATCGGTACGCATGTAGGTAATGAGCCCCACATGACCGTGTTCGCCGATATCGAGGCCTTCATAAAGCTGCTGGGCCAGCATCATCGTCTTCTTGGCACCGAAATTGAGCTTGCTGACACATTCCTGCTGCATCGTAGACGTCGTAAACGGCGGCTGAGGCTGACGTTTGCGTTTCCGTTTCTCTACCTTTTCAATACGGTCCGGTTCATGACCGTCAGCTTTCCCTTTTTCCCATTGCAGGGCAGAAGCGATGGCAGCTGCCTGGTCCCCCGTTTCTATGGCCGCCTTTTTCCCGTCAATCTTTGCCAGTTCTGTATGGAGTTCCAGCCCGTCTTCTGTTTTGTATGTGCCTTCTACAGTCCAATATTCTTCTGGTACGAAGGCCTTGATTTCTTCTTCCCGTTCGCAGATAAGCCGTACGGCTACAGACTGGACACGGCCGGCACTGAGTCCCTTACAGACCTTTTTCCAGAGGAGCGGGCTCAGCTTATACCCTACGATGCGGTCGAGGACGCGCCGTGCCTGCTGGGCATCCACTTTTTTCAGGTCGATGGGCTGAGGATGTTCCATTCCTGCCAGAACAGCTTTCTTGGTGATTTCATGGAACATGACACGACACGAAGTCTGGGGGTCCATATCGAGCAAGTGAGCCAGATGCCAGGAAATAGCCTCCCCTTCTCGGTCCGGGTCAGTTGCCAGATAAACGGTTTTGGAGCGGACGTATTCATTCTGCAGGTCTTCGATGAGTTTACGCTTATCGAACATATTGGTATAGGTCGGCGTAAAATTATCTTCAATATTAACACCGAACTGATTGCGTGGCAGGTCGCGAAGATGGCCCCGGCTGGCCATGACTTTGTAGTCACTTCCCAGGAAGCGTTCAATTGTCTTCGCCTTGGCCGGTGATTCCACGATAACCAGGTTTTTGGCATTTTTAGGCAGGGGATCCATTTTCTTCAGAGGCTGCTTTTCCGGCAGATGGACCGTACCCTTGATGACCATTTTTTCATCGCTGCCCTTTTTTTTACGGCCCCGGCCTTTCTTTTTCTTATCGTCAATGACAATCGTTCGTTTAATTGGAAATTCTAACATCCCTATATCCCAACTCTCTGTGTATCATAGTATCGTATAGATTCTGCATGATTATAAACCTATGTATATTCAGTTATCCATGATACACTATAATCTCTGCAGGTTCAACCTCTATTGTAAGAAAACTGTCTGTCCGCTATGGCAGATGATCAAAAATACCGTGCATGGCGCAACAGGAATCATCCTCAAAAGGTCAGACGCATCTGATGCCAAATGGCCCCGCCATGGACCGATTTGCTGGTCACTCCTTCATCGAGAAATCCAAATTCTCCATAATAGGAGATGAGCCGGTCTTTGCAGGTCAGAACTAAGCCGCGTCTTTTCTGACGGCGGGCATCGGCAATTGCAGCCTGGAGAAGCCGTCCGGCATAGCCCTTTTTACGATACGAAGGCATAGTATTGACACCAAAGATCATCTGCCATGCCCCCTGTTCATTGTGCAGTGCGGCCCGGGCGTACATGTCGTCGGTCAGGTCTTTGTCATCGGTGACCATGCCATCGACAAAAGATATGAGCGTATCTCCTTCAAAGAGGAGCCAGAAATGATTGGCATAATAGGTCAGGCGGTCGTAAAATTCATCTTTCGATGCCGCTTCAGCCGGAGGAAAACATGCTGCTTCTACAGCAGTTACGGCGTCCAGGTCCTGAAGCGTGGCAGTACGGATCGTAATCATGAGATTCAAGCCATCCCTTTCTTTTTTTATCATAAAAATTTGAAAAGGGGCTGTCGCACCTGCGGCAGTCCCCTTTGTCTTATTTTCCACCATATTTATGAGCCACGTCGATGCGCAGCAGCGCTCGTTTCAAAGAAGCTTGCGCTCTGGCTTCATCGAGGTTTTCTTTCTTTTCCTGCAGGCGTTTTTCCGCTCTGGCCCGGGATTGTTCTGCCCGGTCCAGATCAATATCTGCCGGCAGTTCTGCCGCCGGTGTAATGACCGTTATGGTATTGCCATTGACTTCCAGGAAACCGGAAGCAACGCAGACACAATTACGCTTGCCATCTTTTTCGTAAACCAGCGGCCAGATACGCAAAGAAGCAATGAGCGGAGCATGACCGGGCATGATACCCAGGTCGCCATCGAGGGCACGGACGAGAACAAAACTGACATCCGTGTTCAGGACAGCAGCATCAGGCGTGATAATTTCCAGGTGGATTGTTTTGCCTGTTTCTGCCATGCCTTATTCTCCTTTCAGAGTTTTGGCTTTTTCATATGCTTCTTCGATGTTACCGACCATATAGAAGGCCTGTTCCGGCATATCATCGCATTTGCCCGACAGGATTTCCTTGAACCCTTCAATTGTTTCCTTCAGCGGAACATACCGGCCCGGCTGTCCTGTAAACTGTTCGGCAACGGCAAAAGGCTGGCTCAGGAAACGCTGGATCTTACGGGCACGGGCTACGGTCAGCTTATCTTCTTCTGACAGTTCGTCGATACCCAGGATAGCGATGATGTCCTGCAGATCGTTGTATTTCTGCAGGATAGCCTGTACGGCACGGGCCGTATTGTAATGGTCTTCCCCTAATACGTGGGGGTCGAGGATACGGGATGTCGAATCCAGGGGATCCACGGCAGGATAAATACCGAGTTCGGCAATCTGGCGGGACAGGACGGTCGTCGCATCCAGATGGGCAAAGGTAGCTGCCGGAGCCGGGTCTGTCAAATCATCGGCAGGAACGTATACGGCCTGTACAGACGTAATAGATCCGTTCTTCGTCGATGTAATCCGTTCCTGCAGGGCACCGACATCGGTTGCCAGTGTCGGCTGATAGCCAACAGCCGAAGGAATCCGGCCTAACAGAGCCGATACTTCCGAACCGGCCTGGATGAAACGGAAAATGTTATCAATAAAGAGCAGTACATCTTTGTGTTCCTTATCGCGGAAATATTCCGCCATCGTAAGTCCCGTCAGGCCAACACGCATACGGGCTCCTGGCGGTTCATTCATCTGGCCGTATACCAGCGCCGTCTTATCGATGACGCCCGATTCCTTCATTTCATTCCACAAGTCGTTGCCTTCACGAGTCCGTTCACCAACGCCGGTGAATACGGAATAGCCGCCGTGGCCGGTAGCTACATTGTGGATCAGTTCCATGATGAGGACGGTCTTGCCGACGCCGGCACCGCCGAAGAGGCCAATTTTGCCGCCTTTGGCATAGGGGCAGATGAGGTCAACGACTTTGATCCCTGTTTCAAAAATTTCCGTACCCGTAGCCTGGTCTTCAAATTTTGGTACCGGACGGTGGATAGGCCAGTAATCGTCAGCTTCAACCTTCTTATCTACTTTATCGACTGTCTGGCCCAGGACATTGAAAATCCGGCCCAGCACGCCTTCTCCGACAGGTACCTTGATCGGGCCGCCTGTATTTTCTGCTTTCATGCCACGCACCAGACCATCTGTGGAGCTCATGGCTACACAGCGGACAACATCGTCGCCCAGATGCTGCATGACTTCTGCTACCAGGTCAATCGCCTGATCGCCTGTACCGCCGGTAATATGGATGGCGTTATATATAGCCGGCAGGTCTTCTTCGCTCGCAAAGCGGACGTCAACGACAGGGCCGATGACCTGAATTACTTTCCCAATTGTATTGCTCATGAAGAGGCTCTCCTCCTTATTTAGATTTTCCTTCGTCCTTACTGCAGTGCATTGGCACCGCTGACGATTTCCGTCAGTTCGTTGGTAATACCGGCCTGACGGACTTTATTATAATGAACGGTCAGTTTTTCAATCAATTCACCGGCATTATCGGTCGCACCGGTCATGGCCGTCATACGTGCTCCCAGTTCGCTGGCTGCAGACTGCAGGAGGCCATTATAAATGACCATATCGATATACTGCGGCAGCAGAGTCGATAAAACCTGACCAGCATCGGGGGCAAAGAGGTATTCTTCCGAAGGACCGCTTTTTTCCGATACGGAAGGTTCGATGGGCAGCAGCTTCGTCTGTGTCACGACCTGTGACAGGGCAGACTTGAACTTCGTATACACCAGGTACACTTCATCAACGTTACCGGCGAGGAACTCTTCCGTCGCTTTCCGTGCCAGATTCTGGGCATGGCCGAAATTCGGCTTGTCAGAAAAGCCCGTCCGTTTATAATCGGGCGTGATGCGAAGATGCTTCAGATAATCCACTGGCTTGCGTCCCGTCACGATGAGATATGACGCAGAGCGGGGCTTGTTTTTCAGGAGACTTACCATTTCCTTATTGATGTTGGAATTGAAAGCTCCTGCCAGGCCTTTATCGGAGCCGATGATGATGTAGCACGTACGCTTTACATCACGCTGGATGAATAACGGATTATTTTCTCCCGGTATAGCTGCCGACAGACGCTGCAGCATCCCTTCCATTTTTTCAGTAAAAGGAGCAGTTGCCAGAGCGCGTTCCTGTGCACGGCGCAGACGAACGGAGGATACCATCTTCATAGCCTTTGTAATCTGCTGCGTATTCGTTACGGATTTAATCCGACGGTTTATTTCGCGTGCACTCGGCATAGACTATTCCTCCTCTTTAATCAGCTTATGGCTCGTACCGAACTGCTTGGTAAATTCCACAATTGCCTTTTTGAGAACTTCTTCATTATCTGCACCGAGTTCTTTTGTCTTTTTGATATCTGCACCGACTTCGGGATAGTTGGCATGCATGAATTTGATGAGCTGGTCTTCAAATGCCTGCACATCTTCTACTTCTACAGGCATGAGATATCCTTTGACGGCTGCATAAATCTGAATGACCTGGTCTTCGACGGGCATCGGCTGGTACTGTGGCTGGATCAGCATCTGCATCGTCCGTTCACCGGCGTCAATCTGGGCTTTGGTGCTCTTATCGAGGTCCGATCCAAACTGGGCAAAAGCTGCCAGTTCGCGGTACTGTGCCAGGCTCAGACGGAGTGTGCCGGCAATTTTCTTCATGGCCTTGATCTGAGCAGACCCGCCGACACGGGATACGGAGAGGCCGACGTTGATAGCAGGCCGTACACCGGAGTTGAATAATTCCGTTTCCAGGAAAATCTGGCCGTCGGTGATCGAAATGACGTTGGTCGGGATATAAGCGGATAAGTCGCCTGCCAGTGTTTCAATGATTGGCAGGGCTGTAATGGAACCGCCCCCCAGTTCATCAGACAATTTGGCAGCTCGTTCGAGCAGACGGGAATGTAAGTAAAATACATCGCCCGGATAAGCTTCACGTCCTGGCGGACGACGGAGCAGCAGACTCATGGCTCGATACGCCTGGGCATGCTTGGACAAATCATCATATACACAGAGGCAGTCCTTGCCCTGATGCATGAAGTATTCAGCCATGGATACGCCGGAATACGGTGCCAGGTACTGAAGCGGCGAGCCGTCAGAAGCCGTAGCGGCAACGACGATAGTATATGCCATGGCTCCGTGTTCTTCCAATGTCCGTACAACGCGGGCAACAGTAGAAGCTTTCTGTCCGATGGCGACATAGACACAGATGACGCCTGTATCTTTCTGATTGATGATCGTATCGATGGCAATGGCCGTCTTACCGGTACCGCGGTCACCGATGATCAATTCACGCTGGCCCCGTCCGATAGGAACCATAGAGTCGATTGCTTTCAACCCTGTCTGGAGCGGCTGCTTGACCGGCTGACGTTCAGCAATACCATGAGCAACGACTTCGACGCGGCGGTATTCCGTCGCCTTGATGGCGCCCTTGCCATCAATAGGAGCTCCCAGGGGATTGACGACGCGGCCTATCATGGCATCACCGGCAGGAACACTCATAACCTTGCCCGTCCGGCGTACCGTATCGCCTTCTTTAATGAGTTCGTCATCCCCGAGAAGGACGGCACCTACGTTGTCTTCTTCCAGGTTCATGGCCAGGCCATACACATTATGAGGCAATTCCAGGAGTTCCCCGGACATGCACTTATCCAAACCGTATATATGCGCTATGCCGTCCCCGACTTCCAGGACGGTGCCTACGTCATCGACGTTCATTTCGACGTTGTAGTCTTCGATTTGTTTTTTGATTATAGCCGTTATTTCTTCTGGCTTCATTTTCATTTTTCGTCCGTCACCTCATTCATTACGTCAGACTGAAGCAGGGAATGCTGCATATCTGTAAGCTGCCGCTTCAGGCTGCCGTCTATTAGCCGGTCGCCTATCTGGACAATCATACCGCCGATAATGGAAGGATCCATATAATACAGCGGTTCGATATGTTTGCCAGTCATCTTTTCCAGAGATGCGACCAATTGTTTTTCCTCTTCTGCTGACAGCGGTTTTACGAGGCGGATCTTCGCAACTTCGATATTCTGAGCCGCACGGGCCAAATCGATAAACCCGTCGATAGCTGCGATGATGGCCGCTTCCCTGCGCCGGTCTATCATGACGTAGAGAAACTGCAGGACAACAGGGGACACGTCATCAGCAAAAATAGCGTGGAGTGTTTCTTTCTTCGACTGGGGCGGAACCAGCGGATGATGGATGAACTTTTTCAGCTCCGGATTTAGCTGTATCGTATCGCGGACGGCTTTCAGTTCATCACCGTACACGTCCATCTTGTGCTGTTCCTTTGCTATGTCAAACATAGCCTGGCTGTATTTGCTGTACACGGCTTCAGGAATCATGATTTCTTACCTGCCGGATGCTGCCCGTCAAACTGCTTCAGGCATTCTGCTACCAGTTTTTGATTCATATCCGTATCCATGTTCTTTTTCAGCAGTTTTTCTGCCACAGCCATAGACAGCGTCACTACTTCATTTCTCATTTCGCGAATAGCTGCTTCCCGTTCATTGGCAATTTCAGCCTGAGCGATTTCCTTTTCCCGTGCAATCTGGGAACGGATAGCATCGAGCTGAGCCTGCGCTTCCTTGTCGGCTTGTTTTACAGCCTTGTCCACAATGGCCTGGGCTTCCGCATGGGCTTTCTGCAACTGTGCTTCATAATCGGCTTTCAGTTTTTCCGCTGAAAGCCGGGCTTCTTCGGCACTGCTAAGGTCAGAAGCAATCTTGTTCTTGCGGTCTTCAAGCACTTTTAAAATGGGCTTGTATGCAAACTTGGCTAAAATAGCGACGAGGACAAAGAAGTTGATGAACTGGATTACCAGTGTAAAATTAATATCTACCAAAACTTTCTCCTCCTTTTACCGAACTGTGCCGGTACAGTTTAGCCTGCCAGAGGGTTGGCAAATACGAGCACGATAGCGATAACAGCTGCAATGATAGGCATAGATTCGATCAGACCTACAGAAATCAGGAAGTTGACCAGAAGCTTGCCACCCATTTCCGGCTGACGTGCCAGACCTTCGAGCATCTTCGATGCAGCGTGACCATCACCGATAGCAGCACCCATTGCTGCCAGACCAATACCAATAGCTGCGCCCATTGCGGATAATGCTAATACTAATTCCATAATTATAATCCTCCTTGATGTATGAGTTACTTGTCTTCACTTACTCTTCTCTAAGGGAATCTGCCAGATACGATGTGGTCAGTATAGTGAAGATAAAGGCCTGAATCAGGCCGATGACCAGACTGAATATCAACCAGATGATAGGTACCCCGACGGGGACCAGTTTGTACAGCACTTCCATCAGGATTTCCCCGGCAAGGATATTGCCGAATAGACGGAAGGCCAGCGTAATAGGCTTTGTAAATTCTTCCAGCAGGTTGATGACAAAAAATACAGCGAACGGTTGAAAATAATGTTTGACGTGTTTTTTCAGACCTTGGTTGCGCAGAGCAACAAAATGTACCATAAAAGATGATACCAGGGCCAGGCCCAGCGTCGTATTGAGATCATTCGTCGGCGACGTCAGGATGTGCGGACTGGGCAGCAGCCCTAATTCATTGCCGACGAGGATAAACAGGAACATAGTCAGAAGGACTGATACGACCTGTCCCCACTTTGGGCCCAGTGTTTCCTTAAACTGTGCCAGGAGTGCCTCAACGACAATTTCAACTGCATTCTGAATACCGGAAGGAACCATTGACCGGCCCCGCGTCGCAGCCAGCGTAATAATGATGACGATAGCCGCCGTGAGCCAGGTCATGTACAGCGTATCCATATTGACATTCATGCCAAACAGTTGATAAATCAAATGATGACCCGTATGCAGCTCCATGATAAGCGCCTCCTTTCCTTAAAGATGTCTTCGGATACAGGCGTGATACGCCGCTTCGAAGTATATGAGAACCCGATACGTCAGGATGCCCGCAACGACTGCCCATATGCGGACAGAGGGAAACTGCAGCACCACAATAAGTATCAGAACGATGGTAAGTATGCGCATCAACGCGCCACCGCGGAGAACGGTGAATGCCTTAGCAGGGTCCATCTTCATGGCCCGGAAAGAGCGGCTGCACAACATGAGAAAGTACACGCCATTGATGGCACAGCCGATCAGCCAGCCACTGAGGTATTCTGCTTTTCCCAAAAGAAGGAGCAGTCCTGTAACCATTAGAGCCAGGCTCAGCAGTCTGAGCAGTGTCACTTTTACATATCGCGTAAATTCTTCCATAAGAGTCCTCTGCCCTATTCTCTTTCTAACGGGACGGATGATCATTCATAAAGCGCACGGCTTTTTTTAAAATAGACCAGAAGCCACTGACTGCGCCGAGAATACCTCCCAGGAGCAGCCCCCAGGGAATCGTTCCCAGCTGTGTATCCACCCAGTACCCGCAGGCAATGCCGATGCACAGGCTGACGCAGAGTGTCAGCCCCATAGACGCGGCACTGACCAGGATATCCCGGAGTCGCACCGGTTCCTTTTCGCCTTTTTTCTGCATAGTCTTTACCCCGGCATACATTGTATTACAATATTTCATGCATAGGATTCGTGTCCCGCAATACAGTTATTGTATCACGGGGCTTACATAAAATCAATAAATTTTTAGATATTAGTCATAAAACTAAAAAAAAATCTGTTTTATAAAAATTACTGCAAAAGTATGTAAAGTTACAATGTAAATTCATTTGGTTTTTCAGTACTATTTCCAAAGGTATACAGGATAGCCTGTACAATGCGGCGCGACGCTTGTCCGTCCCCATAGGGATTAACAGCATTACTCATGGCATCATAGGCCGCTTTATCCGTAAGGAGCCGTTTCGTTTCTTCATAGACGCGGTCCCTGTCAGTTCCAATGAGGCGGACCGTACCGGCTTCCACTGCTTCCGGCCGTTCTGTCGTATTGCGCAGGACCAGGACAGGCTTGCCCAAAGACGGCGCTTCTTCCTGGATACCGCCGGAATCGGTCAGTACGAGACAACTGTGATGCATCAGATTGGCAAAGGGTTCGTATTCCATCGGCTCGATGAGATGGATACGATCTACGCCGGACAGTTCTTCTTCTACGACCTTGCGCACCAGCGGATTGCGGTGAACGGGGAAGACGATTTCCGTATCAGGGATTTCTTCAATGATCTGGCGTAGTGCTTTATAAATATGCCGCATGGGTTCGCCAAGATTTTCACGGCGATGCGTCGTAAGAAGAATAATACGGTGATTCTGGAAATCAACCGACTGTAATTCTTCGTCTTCAAAATCATATCCTTCATCGACGGTTGTCATGAGGGCGTCAATGACTGTATTGCCGGTAACAAAAATGGCATCTTTGTCGATTCCTTCCCGCAGCAGATTACCCCGGGCGGTCATGGTCGGTGAAAAATGAATGGCCGCAATGGCTCCGGTGAGCTTACGGTTCATTTCTTCCGGAAATGGTGAATAAATATTTCCTGTACGCAGACCGGCTTCGACATGACCTACGGGAATCTGCTGATAATACGCAGCCAGTGCTCCGGCAAAAGTCGTCGTCGTGTCACCATGTACCAAAACCAGATCCGGTTTTTCCACTTCCATAACGGACTTCAGCCCTTGCAGGGAACGAGTCGTTATGTCATACAGTGTCTGTCCCTGACTCATAATATCCAGATCGTAATCCGGACGGATCTGGAACAAATCCAGTACCTGATCCAGCATCTGCCGGTGCTGGGCCGTAACGGCCACGACCGTCTGAATCTGATCCGGATGTTTTTTGAGTTCCAGGACGACCGGCGCCATTTTGATGGCCTCCGGACGCGTTCCGAATACAGTCATTACCTTAAGCATATAAAAACCTCCTTGAACTAAACAAATTCTACTCATAAATCAATCTTTATGAGTAGAATTTGTCGTTTTATGCAGTATTCCTATTCGTTTTGCTGAATATATAATCACCGCCAGAACCACTGCCACGGTCAAGATACCGGTTTTGTAATTGACATTAGCTACAAAAATAGCCACAATTCCCAATACGATACTGACACAATACATGATGAGCACGGCCTGCTTCTGGGACATCCCCAGTGCCAGCAGACGGTGATGGAGATGACCCTTGTCCGGTGTGAAAATAGGCACACCGCTCATCTTGCGGCGGATGATGGCAAACAGTGTATCCAGGATAGGCAGGCCCAGGGCGATAACCGGTACGACCAGGGCAATCGTCGCAGCCGTCTTCACCAGTCCCAGCACGGCCGTTACAGCCATGGTATACCCCAGGAGCATACTACCCGTATCTCCCATAAAAATCTTGGCAGGATTGAAATTATACTGCAAAAACCCCAGAGCTGCCCCGGCCATAGAAATAATAATCATAGCCGGCAGGTACTGGTTCATACTGACAGCCATGAGAAACATCGAAATGGACGCAATAAAGGACACGCCGGCAGCCAGGCCGTCAAGGCCGTCGATGAGATTGACTGTATTAGTAAAACCAATGATCCAGAATATGGTCAGGGGAATGGCAACGACTTCCGGCAGGATGATTAAATCGCCAAACGGATTGGTCAGCCATTCAATCTGGATGCCAAAGACGACGGGAATCGCCGCCGACAAGATCTGTCCGACCAGTTTGACTTTTGCCGGAATGTTGCAGATATCATCCCAGATACCGACACAGACGATGGCCGTACATCCCAGCAATAATCCCAGCATTTCATGATTCATGGGCATGGAATACAGGACGCCGGCCAGAAAACCGATATAAATAGCCAGACCGCCCAGACGGGGAATGACATGAGTATGAACTTTCCTCGCATTGGGTCTGTCAACAGCACCCACTTTGATAGCCAGTTTCTTGACGCTTGGCGTCAGGGCATACGCTACAATCAATGCTATAAAAAAGGGTACAAAATATACAAGCACAACACACGCCTACTTTCAAAGGGATTCTCGATGCCGCCCGTCAGTTCGTCAGGCTGCGCATCGGGGCCGGAATGCGGCCGCCACGGGCAATAAACGCATCAGACTTATATTTATTAATATCAATAATAGGACAATGACCTAAAAGGCCGCCGAATTCGACCGTATCGCCCACATCTTTGCCCGGTACAGGGATGACACGAACGGCCGTCGTCTTGTTGTTAATCATACCGATGGCAGCTTCATCGGCAATGAGTGCCGAAATAGTAGAAGCCGTCGTGCTGCCGGGAATGGCAATCATATCCAGACCGACGGAGCATACACAGGTCATGGCTTCCAGTTTTTCCAAACTCAGGCTGCCCCGGCCTACGGCTTCCAGCATGCCTTTATCTTCACTGACAGGAATGAATGCACCCGACAGGCCACCGACACGGCTTGATGCCATAAGACCGCCTTTCTTGACGGCGTCGTTGAGGAGAGCCAGAGCTGCCGTCGTACCACAGGCACCACAGCTTTCCAGTCCCATTTCTTCCAGGATTGCCGCCACACTATCACCAACGGCCGGCGTCGGTGCCAGTGACAGGTCGATGATACCAAAAGGAACGTGGAGCCGGCGCGATGCTTCCTGAGCTACGAGTTGACCGACACGGGTAATCTTGAATGCCGTCTTCTTGATGGTTTCCGCTACGACATCGAAAGGCTCGCCCTTGACGTTTTCCAAAGCCCGTTTGACGACGCCAGGGCCGCTGACGCCGACGCTGACACAGCTGTCACCCTGGGTAACACCATGAAAGGCGCCAGCCATGAACGGATTATCTTCTACGGCATTGGAAAAGACGACTAATTTGGCACAGCCCAGAGCATCCTGATCTTTGGTCAGTTCCCCCAGTTCCTTGAATACCCGGCCCATTTCAGCGACGGCATCCATATTAATGCCGGCCTTAGTCGAGCCAACGGCAACAGAACTGCAGACAAGATCGGTGCAGGCCAGTGCTTCCGGGATAGAAGCGATGAGCTTCTTATCTCCTTCAGCATAGCCACGTTCTACCAGAGCGGAGAATCCGCCGATAAAATCGATGCCGATCGTCTTGGCCGCTTTATCCAGGGTACGGGCGATTTCGACGTAATTATCGAGATCACTGCATCCGGCTACCAGAGCGATGGGAGTAACGGAAACACGCTTGTTGATGATGGGCACGCCAAATTCTCTGGCAATATCTTCCCCGGTCTGTACCAGATGTTCCCCATAGCGGGTCACTTTATCATAAATATTTTTGCAGAGCGTCCTGCCGTCACTGCTGCAGCAGTCGAGGAGACTAATGCCCATCGTAATGGTGCGGACGTCCAGGTTATGCTTCTGAATCATCTGATTTGTTTCTAACACGTCATGGATAGTCAGCATTCTCTCTTCCTCCTATCCTACACGGTGCATCGCGTTAAAGATTTCCATATTCTGCGCCCGGATTTCTACCCCCAGGGTATCGCCTTTTTCCTTCAGCAGCTGCTGCAGCGTACCCAGATCCACCGACGCCTGATCCATATCTACAATCATGGCCATATTGAAAATACCGTCGAGGATTACCTGATTGATAGTGAGAATATTTACCTGATGTTCTGCCATAATCTGGCTGACAGCGGCAATGATGCCGGTGCGGTCTACACCGACTACTGTAATGACAACTTTCATTCTGATGCCCACTCCTTTTCTATATGCGGAGACAAGATAGAATGCCCCTCTTGATCATTCTTCCCTATTATAGCATAAATCTGCGATAAATTACTATTGATTATTTTTTTAATGCCCGGCTGATAAGCGCCCGTCCTTCGTCCAACAGGTTCCGCGCATGGTCTTCAGATACGAAACTTTCGGCGTACAGTTTGTACATGTCTTCCGTACCGGATGGCCGTGCCGCAATCCAGCCATCGGGACTGCAGATTTTGACGCCGCCTATGGCATAATTTCCATAGGGGGAATGTGATAATACGGCGGTAATTGGACTGCCGCAGAGCGTCTTTTCGGCTACATCGGCTTCGGTGAGACTGCTGATCTTGGCCTTTTCGGCAAGCGTTGCCGGCGCATCACTGCGCATGGCATACGGCCGGCCCAGCTTCTGGCATAACTCATCATAATAGGCAAGGGGCAGCTTACCCGTCACGGCCCTGATTTCTGCTGCCAGGAGGCACATGATCATGCCGTCCTTGTCGGTCGTCCACAGGCTGCGGTCTTTGGCGATAAAGGAACCACCGGCACTTTCTTCACCGGAAAAGGCAATCTTCCCATCACTGTAGAGGGAACCAAAATACTTAAATCCTACGGGGACTTCATAGAGCGGCACGCCCAGGGAGGCAGCCGAACGGGCCAGAAGGTCTGTCGTCACTACAGTCTTGGCAATCCCCAGTCCGTCAAACTGACGGTGAATCATGAGATAGTGGGACGCTACGGTCAGATAGGCATTGGCCGTAATCATCCCCTGACTACCGGAAACAATGCCAAAACGGTCGTAATCGGGATCGTTGGCCAAGATGAGATCATAGTCCCCGCTCTGCTTTGTCACGGATGACATGACATAGGCTGAAGAGCAGTCCATGCGGACCTTGCCGTCATGGTCGTAATTCATGAAGGTAAACTGGGGATCATACGTATCGTTGACGAAATCCATATCAAGGCTATACTGTTCAGCAATAGCATGCCAGTAATTCATCCCGGACCCGCCCAGTGCGTTGACAAGAATATGAAGATGGGCACCTTTGATTGCTTCAAAATCAATGATAGATGATAATTCCGATACGTACAGGCCTTTGTAATCATAGCCCGTCACCAGGGAACTTTCCCGTGCCTGTTCATAGGGAATCTGCCGTACTTCGCAGTTCTTCCCTGCCAGCAGGCGGTTGGCCTCCGTTTCGATGGCTTTCGTAATATCCGAAGGTGCCGGTCCGCCGCTCGTGGGATTGTATTTGATGCCGCCGTGTTCCGGAGGATTGTGGGATGGCGTAATAATGATGCCGTCTGCCAGATGGTCCCGGCGCCCTTTGTTATACCGTAAAATAGCACGGGAAACAGACGGCGTCGGCACAAAATCGTCTTCACTGTCGATATAAGCAGCTACGTCATTAGCTGCCAGTACACCCAGTACCGTTTCAAAGGCAAGCTTAGAAAGATAATGCGTATCTTCCCCGACAAACAGCGGTCCATCGGCACCAAAGGTCTTCCGCAGATTGCATACCGCCTGGGTAATAGCGGCAACATGAGCAGCCGTGAAGCTGCCGTTTCCGGCCTGCCCCCGGTGACCGGATGTCCCAAACCGCACCTGGCATTCCGGATTTGCTACATCCGGAATAATGTGGGCGTAGGCATCAGCAATTGCCTTCAAATCGATGTAATCTTCTTTTCTGACTTTCGTACCTGCTAATTCATGTACTGCCATACCAATCACCTGATTCCTTAATTTTGACAATCCCTATAAATTTCTATACAATAACGTCATATAAATAGATAATATTCTATTGTTTACTGTATATTTTTATTATAACAAAGAATGCACAAATATTATAGCTTCATTGCAAAGAAAGGACAAAATCACATGAAATGTATTTCCTGGAATGTAAACGGCCTGCGCGCCGTCATGAAAAAAGGATTTATGGATGTATTCTACCAGCTCGACGCCGATATCTTCGCCCTGCAGGAAACGAAGCTGCAGGCCGGCCAGATAGACATGGACCTGCCCGGGTATGAACAGTACTGGAATTACGCCGACCGCAAGGGCTACAGCGGTACGGCCGTCTTCAGCCGCCTCCATCCCCTGTCGGTCCACTACGGCATGGGCATGGACGAACACGACCATGAAGGGCGGCTCATCACCCTCGAATTCGACACGTTCTACTTTGTCACCTGCTATACCCCCAACAGCCAGAGCGAACTGGCCCGCCTCGATTACCGCATGAAGTGGGAAGACGATTTCCGGGCCTACCTGGCCGGACTCAATGAGAAAAAGCCAGTCATCCTCTGCGGTGACCTGAACGTTGCCCACGAAGAAATCGACCTGAAAAATCCCAAGACCAACCACAACAACGCCGGCTTCTCCGACCAGGAACGGCAGAAGATGACCGATCTGCTGGCTGCCGGCTTTACCGACACGTGGCGCTACTTTTATCCCGATGTAACGGGTATCTATTCGTGGTGGAGCTACCGCTTCAAGGCCCGCCAGAACAACGCCGGATGGCGCATCGACTACTTCATCACCTCGAAAAGTCTCGACAACAAGTTGAAAAAAGCCTCTATTTATACAGATATCACCGGCAGCGACCACTGCCCTGTCGGTCTGGAATTACTATGAAATCACGTAAAGGAGAAATATATATGTTAAAAAAACTGACGATAACCGCGATAGCCTTCACGGCTCTTGCCCTGCCCCAGGCTTTTGCCCTGCCGGTCGTACCGGAAGCGGGCATCAGCATCGGCGCCGGCACAAAAGAACAATATGCCGAAGCCAAAGTCCTGCCGCGGACGACCATCGGTTACAAACGGGCCGACCGCGACCAGTACGGCAATCAGAACGACATTTACGCCAAATATAATGTTATCGGCTCGAATGTCCAGCTTCTCGGCGGCTGGCGCAACAACATCGGCCACCAGTCCGATTCGGCCTCCTTTTACGGCGGCATCGGCGTCGCTGCACCCCATATTCTGGGAATCCAGCCCTATGCCACATATGTCAAAGGCTCCCATTTCTCTGAAGCCCAGGCCGGCATCAACTATAACATCGCCCTGGGATGGGGACTGAACGTCAATTACCATAATTACATGCCTGAAGACGGCGATAACGAACACGGTGTTGGCGCCGGCGTCACTTTCCATTTCTAAGAAATAAAGACTGCTCCAAACCAGACCCTCTTTTTTCTTTCCTGCAGCCGTAGTAAAATAAAACAAAAGAGCATTTGCATGGTAAAGGAGAATGATAACTATGTTTTGTACAAATTGCGGAAAACCGGTCCCTGACGGATCCAGATTCTGCCCGTACTGCGGAACACCAGTAGCCGGTTCAGCAGATGGGCCTTCCTATGAAGATATCCTAAAAAAGGTAAATGCGCGGAAAGAAGAAAAAATATATCCTATTTTCTGCTCTCCTGAAGACGATAGTCCTGAATTGAGACCTTTCCATGACGGAGAACGGGGCAAGTATGTCTTTGATGTAGACGGGTGCCATTTCGAATACGATGAACGGCAGGTCGGCTTTATCCGTCTGGCAAAAGCCATGACCAAAGAAGCACTGTCAGATAATGAATTGAAACGCATATACTGGAAAAATGACAGCGTAGAAGAGCTTCTGCAATTCCTTACGAGCGAGGAAGCAGCCGAACAGATTATGGGCAGCGTACTGAAGAAGGAATCTTCCCTCCTTTTATCCCGTGGTATTTACGGTCTTACGAAAGATAATCTCATGGCCCGTGACACGGCAGACGGCGTCCCTTCGGCGCTCGATGCATGGCAGGATTTTGTCCAGTCTCTGCTGGGCCAGGTTGGCAAAATCACAGGAGATGCCGAAGCAGAAAGAACCTACCGGGAACTGCGGAAAGAATACCGCGGCCGGATCATAGGCGGCGGCTTCGGCCTGGGCGGCGCTTTGCAGGGCATGATTACTGCCGGTGTTCTCAATCTGGCAAGCGGTGCAGCGCACAGCATATTTAATGCCATCGGCAACGCATTCACCAACAGCCGGGAAAAAAGACAGCTCGATGATTTGTTCCGTTCCGACGATCTGGTACAATCGTTTATTGATACGTACAGACGTTCTGTTTTCTATCTTACTATGGACGCCGCCGACCGCCTGAACCTTATTCCACCAGATCCAGAAAAGGATGAACTGCCTGAGGTCATGGAAGGTGCCATCAAGGATGGCACCCTGGGAAAGGATGAGCGGAAAAAAGCAGCATTCTATGTACTGGACCGTAATCCCTACAAGCCCCTGTCCTACAAGTTATTTTACCTCTATCTCAACGATAGAGACGGTATCGTAGACCGCATAGCCGAGGCTTTCGGACTTTCTGAAAAGCTGGAAGATGTCAAGTTCCGGATGACCAAAGGCGTACTTGGCTATTGGGGAAAGAAGAGAGATCTTCCCCTGGCTGATTTATTGGACTACATACAGGATGGGTGTCCTCTGATAGACGCGTTCATGTCCCTGGGTCTGCTTCCTCAGGCAGGTGACATAGCCGGGGCCCTGCATGATGTGCAGATGACCTTCCCCTATCCCCTTTTGGACAATCTGAAGCAGGAAGCGGAAGAAATTGTCATCCTGAAAGGATCCTCCCAGGAAACAGGCGATGGAACGACTATTCCTTCCTTTCATTTTTACGGAGTCTCCGATGAATCCATTACCATACCCGAAGGGGTAACCACTATTTCAGACTATGCATTCTTCTGTTGCGAGCAACTGAAGGAACTCATCCTGCCACAAAGCCTGAAAACCATCGGCCACCGCGCCTTTTTCGATGTGCCATGTTTGAAGAAACTGGTCATCCCCCCTTCCGTTGCGGCCTATCCGTTATCTGCCGTCGGGGAAAAAACGGTAGTGTTCCTTTCTGAACACACTACTGTTGTCAATGATGAATTCTACAATATAGACGTACGCCTCGATATTCCCCTTGGCGGGAACGTCTATGAAGACATGAAATCATGGGGACTACTGGAACGCAATACATCCATTTTTACACACAAAAATGCCATAGACCGAATCAAAGGCAGCGAACACTGTGAGCTTCCCATAGAATCACGCAAGCTACTTCCGCCTATTTCCGATGTCTGCTATAAAGAAAGCAAACAGTATCCGGAAGTCATTCATATTCCCGAAGATACGGAAGATGAGGAAGATGCGCTGCCCTATACGAAGCTGGATACAAAAGCACTGGTATATGCCCCCATATGTTATCTCCATCTCACTGGTGATATACGGGAAATCGGAGAATGGTGTTTTATGAAATCCACCCTTCTTCAGTTCAAAGCAGAAGAAGGTCTGGAAACGATAGGGGCCCATGCTTTTGAAGGGCTGCATTTTCTGGACCGGGTAGAACTTCCTGCCTCCCTTTCCCATGTGGGCGACGGTGCCTTTGCCCATTGCCGCGACCTTCATTTCATCGAACTGTTACAGATGGACTGCCATATAGGAGAAGACGTATTTGCCGGAACGGACATCACGGTCTGCTGCCTGCCAGGGAGTATCTGGGAAGCGTACTGCCAGAAACATGCCATCCCCTATTTCCTGAAAGGGGAAGATTCCCCCGTACGCCAAGAACTGAAAGAACGGCAAAACCTAGACGACAAACGCGCCTGGAAACACTATGATATTTATAAAGAATCAAAAACCTACACGTTATATAGCTATCGGTCGGATTTCCGGGACACAGTACATACTATCAGTAATGACATGGGCATCCCGATTCTTCCGGGAGGAGGAATCAATCCGAAAGACAATAAACGGATTTACGTCGTGAAAAGCCAGGCAGAGAAAAACGGCGACTATGACAGGGAAGCCATCGTCGCCGCCATCAGACGCCGTCCGGAAAAGCCTGCCTACCAATCGGAAGACGGCATGAGGGATATCATCATCCACCCATGGACTATGTCTTTCCAAAAATGTATCGGCGAAGACGCATATATGAATTCCTCCCTGATCTACGTCTACGGCGGAACGAACATTTCCTATATCGGAGAAAATGCTTTTGCCGGTTCCAAAATCGTTGCATTTTATGCAACTAAGGTGAAAGGCATCTGGGCCCGCGCATTCAAAGGATGCAGTGAACTTTCCTACGTAGAAGTAGGCGACTGCCTGGACTCGCTGGAAGACGAAGCCTTCGCTGACTGCCCGAACCTCAAAACGATTAAATTCACGGGTATCAATCATATAGGAAAAGACGTATTCAAAAACACCCCCGTCACCGTAATCTGCAGAAGAGACTCTCACGTCTATGAATACTGCATGGAAAACGGAATTGATGTGGATACATACAGTTTTGATTCAGACTGGTAACGTACAGCTAATACACACTCACCCCTGAGAACACATCTGTACCGGATTAAAAGGGGCTGTAACAGAATAGCCTCATCTAAAAAAATGGACTCAGTTATCTGAGCCCATTTTTTTAAGCAAAAGAGGCCCCGAAGGGCCTCTTTGCTGGTATAGTAACCGTTCCACGTCTTGTAATTCATCGGTTCCTTCTGCCTCCGATTCAGCTGTATCCAGCCAGAGCGCCAGACTCGTTTTATCATGGTTCCAGATACTCTGCCGGATTCCTTCCTGTACCTCCGGTACAGCAAAATGCAGCCGTTCTTTCACCTTGCGGTGTACATGATATACATCCCGCTGGTGCTCATGCCACTTGCACCCTGCTGCCAGTTCCTGAAAGGCCTCATAGCCATATCCCGTTCCGCCATCCCCGTTGCTGATTACTATCGTATGGCTTAATCCATACTGCCGGTGCATGTACCACCCTGCTCGTTCCCATGTCTTTTCATATTCCGTAGAAGCCATGTGATACGCATGAATCAGCCGGGTCCGTTTCCCTTCTTTTTCCCGTCCTTCATACACCTGCATCCGGTGTATTTCCAACTGCTTCTTATGCTGTCCCCGCAAGACCAGCCCGTCTCCTTCTATGTACACAACCGGGGCTTCCGTTTCTTCTACGGAAGTTTCCTGCCGCTGAATGGCCTGCCATTCCTGACACAACGCCCCCGATTTCATCACAATATGCTTCACCGTTTGATGACTCAGGTTCGTCAGAGTAAATCAGTTTAGATATTGGCTGTTTTCCGATAGACACAGCTGGTAGCCGTTTCTGCCACTTTCTTCATCAGCAAAGCGGAAAACCGTTGGTAGGGTTTCAATCGGAATAATTCGAAAAACAGGGTCAATAATTTCATATCCCGTTCAATAACTGTATCGGAATCCTTTATTGTTTTGATGATTTCTATTACTACATATTTGCTTCGATTTTTTCGATAATCAAACGCTGTACCCATTTGGGTGGCATCCGATTTCCGGCATTCCATTCCTGGACCGTACGATAAGGCGCCCCTAAGAGTTCAGCCAATCCTTTTACATTTAATCCGGCTTTCTTGCGCGCGTACTTGATAGGATTATTTTCCCGGTCAATGACATCTTGATATGCGTCGGTATCAGCAACCACTAAATTAACGAATCCATTTTCCGGTACTTTTACTTTATCCCGCGGTGTCGGTCCGGGTATAGCCTGCTTTTGCTGTTCCATGCTCCAAACCATTAAATTCAACACATCGTCTGCGTTTTCCATTGCTTCGGTCAAGGTTGCGCCATCGGTAAAGCAGCCGTCTACATCCGGAAAATTTACGTAATATACTTTGTCTTTTTCATCCCATTGGAATGTAGCTGGGAAAATATATTTGCTCATGACGTCCTCCTTTTTATATGAATCAGGCCAAGGGGATTTCTCCCTTTGCCTTACTGAATACCAGCCTGTTTAAAAATAGCTTTAATAGTTCCTGACGGTATGTCCTTATTGTGCCGCCAGACGGGGAATTGCTTTCCCGTTATCGGGCTGTAATACAGGTCATGATTTCCACCATGCCCAATCAACTTGCACCCATTCTTTTTAAGGATCTTTAACAGCTCCGACCTCTTCATTCTGTAACCTCCTTTCTTTAATTACATTATACACCTTTTGAGTGTATTCGTAAATATAAAAACACCTTCTGAGTTTATTTTTATTTTTTAAAGGGGCGATTTTTATGAAAAAAAGACCTGATGGCCGCTACAAAGTCTCTCTGACCATCGACGGCAAACGTCATTATTTTTACGGCCGAACCATTAAAGAAGCGGAACAGCAGCGCAATAAGTACAAAAATACGCTCCAGTCCGCGCCTAACATCGATTATAACATCACCTTAGGTCAATGGCTGTCGATATGGCTACGAGGCGCCAAACCGACGTTGGCGACGGATACATACGAATCATACGTATATCAACTACGTCAATATGTGCTACCGACTATGGCTAAAATTAAGCTAATCGATTTACAGCCTCATATGTTCCGTAAATTGATTGCTGATTTACTGGCTCTCGGATATAGCAACCGATCCGTGCAATACGCATTGGCTGTTGTCCGAATCGGACTCAACCAAGCTGTCAATGATGGAGTACTGCCAATCTCCCCTATGCGCGGTGTCAAATTACCGCAAAAACAGAAGACGCAAGTATCCGCACTATCAAAAAATGAAGCTCAGCGCCTGCTAGGCGTCATTTCCAACCCCTGTCACTATAATCTATACTATGTGGCTTTGCATACGGGTCTGAGACGTTCTGAGATACTTGGTTTGCGTATTCGTGATGTCAATACGAAAGCATCAACCATTTCTGTCAATCAAACTGTTCTTATTGTCGGTGGAAAACCAATTATATCAGCTACAACCAAAAATGCCGCTTCCCGGCGTACCATTTCCGTTGATGCCAAGACGCTGGCTGTTTTGCGGCGACAAATCATGTGGACGCTCAAAAACAGAATGGCCGCATCAGACTATGAAGATAACGGGTTATTGTTCTGCCGACGCGATGGACGTCCGTATGATCCGAAATATATCAGTCATACGGCCAATAAATATGGAAAGTCGGCAGGCTTCCACCTGACCTTTCATATGTTGCGACACACTCATGCCACACTACTTCTCAAAGCTGGCGTTCATTTCAAAATCGTCCAGGTCCGCCTGGGCCACTTTTCCTTTCAGCAGACTATGGACACATACAGTCACGTTTTACCAGATATTGAAGAGAACGTTGTTGATAAATTAATTGACCTCGTTTAACTTTGCCCCGTCGCGGGGTCAAAAAGGGGTCAAACGCACCAGATATTATGAGGTCAACAAAAAAGGACAACCATCATTCAATGTGATGGTTGTCCCATTGGTGCGAGTGAAGGGACTTGAACCCTTACGCCGTGAGGCACCAGATCCTAAGTCTGGCGCGTCTGCCATTCCGCCACACTCGCCTGCCGATTGTCAGATGCAATCTGACACGGTATTTATTGTATCATGAAAGCGGGGACAATGCAAGGATTCTGCAGTCCCCGCTTCATGCTTCTGTTTTGATTCTGTATACCCTGCCTGTTCTGTGGCGGTTACAAGGTCTGTACAACTTCCAATGCTTTTTCATATTGATAGTCTTCCGGGTCGTTGGGTTGCAACTGGACTTCTATATCAGGTTGTATGCCTACGCCATCAATTTCCCGGCCACTGGCCGTGCGGTATTTGGCAACAGTCAGCTTGATAGCGTCATCGGAATCAATAGGATAGACACCCTGTACCGTTCCTTTTCCATAACTCTTCGTCCCGATAACTGGCCCCAATTTCAAGTCCTGGATGGCACCGGATACGATTTCAGAAGCGCTTGCTGAATTTTCATTGATGAGCACTACCAAAGGGATAGTATCACCACTTCCACTAGCCTTATATTCCGATTCGTCACCGGATCGGCTCGTAAAGGATACGATGACACTGTCCTTGGGAACGAAATTCGATGCTACGGCAACAGCTTGATCGACGATGCCACCGGGATTATTCCTGAGGTCGAGAATCATGCGCTTCATGCCCTGCTTACGCAGTTCCTGATACTGACGGGTAAACTCCTCGCCCGTATTTTCACTGAAAATTGCCACCCGGATATATCCCACATCAGTTCCTTCAATCATCTGGCCACCGACGGTTTTCATATGGATCTGACGGCGCGTTATGGCCATCTCCTGAGATTCACCATTTCTTCCCAGGGTCAGAGTAACTGTCGTATCCACGGGTCCTCGGATAGTCTTGGAAATGTCTTCCAGACTCATCCCCTTCGTAGATGTGCCATTAATAGCCTGGATCAGGTCACCGCGCTGGACGCCGGCTTCAGCAGCCGGGCTGTCATCCATGACTCCGGCTACAATCGTACCTTCCTCACTGGAACCGATATACACACCAATACCGGCATAGGACCCGGACGTCTGGTCGGAAAATGCCTGGAAATCATCGCCGTCGAGATAGATACTGTGCTTGTCGCCCAGTTTTTTGACGATTCCTTCCAGTGCCCCATTAAGGAGATCCTGCTTATCGACAGCACCGGGAAAATTCTGTTCCACCACATGAAGAGTGCGGAAGAATTTAATGAATCCTACGGGCGTCCCCGTGTAGTAGTAAAAGAGGCCCACTAGCAGCAACACACTGCAGGCTGCCGTAAACAACCCCCAGGCAACGGCCCGGAACAACATCTGAAACATGTGTTTTTTCTGATTCATAGTCTGCCTCGTTTATAGATACGAATTCGGATCGACTGGTTCACCGCCGACACGGACTTCAAAGTGAACGTGTGGCCCCGTCGAATTCCCTGTAGAACCGGCATAGGCGATGACCTGGCCCTGAGAAACAGACTGTCCCGACGATACAGCCAGAGATTCGTTATGTCCATACAGAGTCGATGTCCCATTGCCGTGGTCAATGACGACGGCATAACCATAACCGCTGATCCATCCCGCTTCTACAACGACACCACCATCAGCAGCATGGACAGGCGTCCCGTAATCGACGCCGATGTCAATGCCGGAATGAAGAATCTGGCGGCCGAAAATCGGGTGTTCCCGGTAACCAAAGGGCGATGTGATGACGCCATTTACCGGCCAGATCATCTGACCGGAACCACTGACTGGCTGGTAATAACCGCTGTCATCTCCGCCGGACGAACTGCCACTATCCCCGCTGCTGTCGCTGCCACTTTCCCCAGACGACGCTGCCGCCGCTGCCGCAGCCGCTGCTGCCTGCCGGGCTGCTTCACGGTCGCGGAGCATCTGGGCAATCTGATTGGACGACGCTTCCAGTTCGGCATAGGCTTCTTCTGCCGTCGCCTTATCAGTCTGGGCTTTTTCCAGGATAGCCTGCTGTTCAGCCTTATGCTTGGCGATTTCTTCCTTCTTGGCTGCTGCTTCTTCTTTTAGCTTTGCCTGCGTTTCCCGCTGCTCTTCCAGAGCCTGTTTCGTCTGGTTGATCTGGTCCCGTTCATCCTTTATGGACGAAATCAGTTCCAGATCCGAACTGACGATACGCCGCAGGAGTTCGACGCGGTTAGCAAAATCATTAAAATCCTTAGCCCCGACGACGACATCGAGGTAATTGAGCTGGCCGTGCATATAAATATCACGGATGCGGCGGCTTAGCACCTTTTCCCGGCTTCTCAGATGGGTTTCTGCCCTTTCCAGTTCGGCCTGGGTCCGGGTAATCTGCCGTTCTGTTTCAGTTAATTCTTGGGAAATAGACTTATATTGTGCATTGGCGGCATCGAGATTTTCCTGGATGACCCGCAATTTTTCAAAGACATTGCCGATAACTGCTTCGGCTTCACTCTTCTTCTGAGCCTGTTCTGCCATCTGCCCCTGAACTGTCGATAACTGATCCTGCAAATCTTCGTCTTCCGCAAAGATGAGACCACAGGGGTTCAGGAGATACAGGACCGTCAAAGCCGCTGCCAACGGCTTTTTATATTGTATACTCATCATACGTTACACCTTCATATAGCGTTTCAGAGAAATCGTACTGCCAATGGCCCCGATGACCATGCTCAGTACGAGTATCAGACCACTTGCCTGATACATGAATGGATACGGACTGACCATAGGCAGAAATGCCAGAGTCCGGTGAATCGTTATCGTGACAAATTCATAGAACTGCAATAAGGCCACATCGGCAATGAGACCGCCGATGAATCCCAGGAACAATCCTTCCAAGAGAAATGGCCAGCGGATGAACCAGTTGGTAGCACCAACGTATTTCATGATGCCGATTTCCCGGCGCCGGGCAAAGACGGTCAGGCGGATCGTATTGGAAATGATGAACAGCGTCGCAAAAGTCAGGAAAATAATGAGGGCAATGCCTCCCCAGCGGATAATCGTCGCCACGCGGAACAACTGTTCCACGATTTCCTGTCCATAATGGGTGCTTTCCACTTCGTCATACTGTCCGACGACAGTTGCCGTCTTTTTAACCTGTTCCGGATTACTCAACGTCAGCGTATATGATGTCGGCAGCGGATTCTTCCCGTCGAGGGCATCGAGAATGCCCGGCTGGTCTTTCATACGTTCCTTTAGTTTATCCATGGCCTGGTCTTTGTTGGTAAATTCCAGTTCTTTTACATCGGGCAGGGCCTTCAGACGGCTGCCTACACTCATGACCTGATCCGTTGTCAGATCATCTTTCAGATACACGCTGATCTGCACCTGGTTTTCCAGATTATCGGCAAAATAGTCCAGATTGGCTACCATTATCAGGAACAACCCTAAAATAAAAAATGAGACGGCTACGGTCGCAATGGACGCAATAGACATGAAGCTATTGCGCCAAAAAGACGTAAAGGCTTCCGAGAGGTAATACCTCATGGTTCTAATTTTCATCGTCGTATCCTCCCTGCTGTTCATCACGGACAATCTTGCCATCGACGATTTCAATGACCCGCTTGTTCATCATATCGACAAGCTGCTGGTCATGGGTCACCATGACGACAGTTGTCCCCATATGATTGACTTTGGTAAAAATATCCATGATTCCCTTTGACGTTTCTGGATCCAGATTACCCGTCGGTTCATCGGCAATGAGCAGGAGCGGCCGGTTGACGATGGCTCTGGCAATAGCCACACGCTGCTGTTCGCCGCCGCTGAGATTCGACGGCAGGGCATCGGCTTTACCGACCAGCCCTACCAAGTCGAGGACGTTGCGGACCCGTTCTTTGATCAGACGCCGCGGTGCTTCAATAACTTCCATGGCAAAGGCGACATTTTCCTCTGCCGTCTTATTGGGCAGCAGACGGAAATCCTGAAACACGATTCCCATGCGGCGGCGCAAGTACGGGACCCGGCTTTTTTTCAGCTTATTCACTTCAATGCCGTTGACGATGACTGAACCTTCCGTTGGCAGCTCTTCATGGTCGAGAAGCTTGATGAACGTGGACTTGCCGGCTCCGCTGGCACCTACGACAAATACGAACTCCCCTTTTTTGATATGCACATTGGCATGGTCCAGAGCAACAGACCCATTGTCGTACACTTTGGATACATTCTTAAAATATATCATAGATTTCCTCTTTTCTGGCAAACCATACTTTTATCAGACATACTCTATTATATATAAGGAAAAGCGGCCGTCAAGTCACTGCTCCTGCGAGCGTCAACCTTTCCGGGCCGCCGTATGTTCTTCTATAACGCGTAACGCCAGATAGGCATTACGCATAGACTGGCGTCGTAAGTGATTCATTCGCGCTCTGACTTCCGGCATAATACCGCCGGCCTTCAGTCTGGCCGTTACATCTGTCACCAGTGTCCCGGCAGTGACAGTCTCCATGGTCCCGCAAAGCGTATCACCAATGAGGCTGATGAATCCATCAATTTTGGGATCGTAGGAAATGGCCGTTACCGGCACCTGCATGATTGATGCAAAAATGAGTGCATGGAGCCGGTTTGCAATGACCACATCCATGCAGCCCATAAGGGCCATGAATTCCACCGTATTGTATGCTTCTTTCAGAACCGTCGCCGGTTCCTTCATACGCGCCGCCACATCAGACGCCGCTTCAGCATCGGCAGGATACTGCATGGGAATAAAAATAATGCGGGCTCCCACCGTACGTACCAGTTCATCTGCCGCCTTGGCAATCTCGTCTTTATACCGGGTCATATGCTGCCAGTTGCGGATGGCAATGCCGATACGGGTACCAACACCGTTAATACCATGCTTTTTCAACAGATAAAAGCCAATCTTTTTATCCACAGGGGGCATAGATAGTACGGCATCGGCCGTCACGTGGATGGGTGGATCCGTAACGCCGAGCCGCTGCAATTCCTGTCGCGATTCACTGTCACGGACACCAATCATAGTCACTTTCTGCAGCACATTGCGAACCGCCTTCCGCGCCTTGGGACGGCGTATGGGACCGATGCCCTGGGCATAGAGCATGACCGGCTTGTGGAAAAAGAGAGCCATGCGCATGATGAGCAGATAATAATAGAGACTGCGGGCGCTGGTCACATCCTGCAGCAGACTTCCACCACCGCTGATGAGAAGATCACCCCGGCAGATAGCCCTGGCAATGCCCGGAAAATTCAGCCTGTGTACTGCCTCTACATGATGATTTTCCCGTGTCATATCCGGGTGTCCCGAAATGACCGTGATGGAAGCACCGGGAATCAGGTCCTCCAGTGATCCGAGGAGTGCCGCCAGCATGGCTTCATCACCGGCATTGGCAAATCCGTAATAACCGGAAATGACAATGTTAGTCACGGGACTTCACCCGCTTTCCCATCCAGGCCGTCACATACTGAACAATGGCAATGGCACAAATGAGCAGGATACCCAGTACAAGCCCTGTAAGCCAGCCATTAAGGCCACGGATAAAGGACATGATAAACGGCGTCCGGATATGGGCAAAGGTTTCTACCATGGACCCTACGCCGATGACCGCTGCCAGTACCGTAAAGAAATGGACCAGTTCCGGCCATTTGCGATACATAGCCGCTACCATGAGGAAAAAGGCTGGATGGCCGATGAGAAATTCTTTTTCCCGCGGCCGGGCATACATGACCGTTTCCAGGAAACGGCGCATAGCCACTTCGATTCCCGGTACAGGTACACCGGCCGTATGACCGCTGCGGCCGACGAAGATAAAGGCCACCAGCCCCAGGAATCCGACGAGGATGAGCGTTCCCATGCGGATGGGGATGCGGAGAAAATCTTTGGCAAACGCTATGAAATCAGATGATGTGGCAAAATCGTGACCCATAAGGGGGAAGCGCCGCAGATAGCCAATCGCTACGATAATGATTGGCAGGATAAAGGTGAGTTTGACACCTCGGTAATAATCAAATTCCATAAAGAAGCGTATGTTCCCCAACATGGCCGCAATGAAAATACCTCCGACCATGGACATGAGGACAGCCGCCGTGAGTCCCAGCGCACCATCGCGGATGACCCGGCCATAGCCGAGTTTCTTTGTCAGATTCTGATGACGCCAGAAATCGAGCAGTACCAGTATTGCCGCCGATGGCGCCGTTACGGCACAACCGACAGCCATCATCTGTAAAAACAGGGCGCCTTTGGCAATCCAGGCTCCGCCGGCTCCAAAGAGTATGGCCAGTACGATAAGCCCGTAATTAACCCGGTCCGAAAGAGGAACGAGCAGATTCAGGAGGAACAAGAATCCACAGGCCGCTGCTGCCGCCGCAATCGCCAGGAGTACCTTATTGGGATAGTAGACAGGCAGTACAGACGCCCGGTCCAGCTGATAGCCCCGGCCTTCCAATTTCTGCGTAACCTTGCTGATATAGTTCAGATTCGTATCCAGCAAAGACTGGCCATACCGGGGTTTCTTATACAGTGGGAACAGGTTGACCCGGACATTACGTTCCAGGTCGCTGATATAAAAGCGCATGGCCGCTTCTTCCGGTGTAATCTTTTCCAATTCCTCTTTGGCCATGGCATAGACACGGCCTGTATCATAATGCATAAGACCTGCCAGGTCGTACATGCCATCCTGGTTATCATACTGGAGCTGATTAACCGATTCAATCATATAAAACGGCATCTGCCGGGCCAGCATACGGTCTGCTGTCAGCTGCAGCATGTCTTTGCGCTGCGCCGGGTCCGGACTATAGCCCAGTACCTCCTTACCGACAAACATGATGCCCGTCACATTGCGGATTTTATCGGCGCGCTGGAAAAAGTGTTCCAGATCAGCCGCCGTGACATCATGATAATTAGTCGGCCGCAGGATGACGTTAAAGCCATAGCTGGCAATGCGGTTGGCATCGGCTGACATAATGCCCAGATTGACTTCGCCGAGGGCCGGCATGATGCCATGCAGTCCAAGAATACGGTACTGGGGATTGTCGATGACGACAGCATTTTCCTTGCCCAGCCGCAACTGCAGATCTTCTGTCAGTTCGTCAAAATACAGGTCCTTCTGGTCTTTTGGCTTGCCGACAAGATAATATTCGTACTGATACGAACCAAGATGGAACTGTGGATAATAGAGTTCAGCTCCCAAACGGGTAATGACAGAGCATTCTCCGCGCTGGGTCATTTTATTCAGCGTCGTATCGTATATGGTAAAACTGGTGATGCCGGCCTGACGGCACTTTTCCAGTGTCGTTTCCAGATCATATCCTTCGTTGCGTCCCAAAACGACAACAGCATCATAATCCATCGCCTGTTCGATCGACATATTGTCATGTTCCACATAGTACCGCTGCACACATAGATATATACATGAAATCAGGCCGACCAATACGACCAGGATCATGAGCAGGATACTGCGCTTATTCTTTTTTTCCATTCTATCCACCTTATTCAGTGATTGCTGACCCTGCCATGCAGTGTAAGCAATCCGTTATCCAGAGTGACCTGGTCCGGAACCATATGAAGGGGAAAATCTGTAAAATCATAGACTTCCAGCCGGGCCAGATTCGAAGCATTGACCCGGACCCCCTTCGCCGATATGGCGGCATCCTCCGGCAGGAACATCAGCTTATTCCCTTCCATAGCAAACCGGCCGGCTATATCAGCATCGGCACGCAAAAAACCGCCGACCCGTACTTTGCCTCTGACATGGATAGTATCACCATCAAAGGATACATCCATCTGTTCTGTGCCTTTTACCTGTTTTTTGATAAAGTCACTCAGGTCATCCTGGGAAACTGTAGCTACCAGTTCTCCCTGTTCAGCCGATTCAGCCTGCAAACGGCCATCCATCAGGCTGGCCAGAGGATCGAACCGGACTCCTTCCAGCGTGCAGTCAAAGGACTGAAAACGCAGCTTGCCGACGCGGAAATCGTCACCACCTGCATGAACCCGGTCCAGACGGCCCGTCAGTACAGACAGGCCGGGACGGGCTTCCACGAGGACATTATCCGGTGAAATTTCCATATGCCGGGAAAGGCCACGGTACAATCCATAAGCTGCCAGACGCGGAGCCGCTATATTCAGCCCCAGCAGAATGACTGCGACTGCCATGGCGGCATACATCCATTTTTTCATCATATAGTCTGCTTAGCCAGGCGTTTTTCTTTCTGCTGCTGCAAATATCCTTCGATGAACATATCGATATCGCCGTCCATGACAGCCTGGATATTTCCCGTTTCCACATTCGTCCGGTGATCTTTGACCATCGTGTATGGATGGAATACATAGGAACGGATCTGACTGCCCCATTCGATGGCCTGATGTTCGCCGCCGATTTCTGCTTTGAGCTGCGCCTGCTTTTCCTGTTCTAATTCAAATAACTTGGCACGCAGGTACTTCATACACATTTCCCGGTTCTGTACCTGTGACCGTTCATTTTGGCACTGCACGACAATGCCTGTCGGGATATGGGTCATACGGACGGCAGAACTCGTCTTATTGACGTGCTGGCCACCGGCACCGGATGCGCGGAAATAATCGACGCGGACATCGTCCATGTTGATTTCTACATCTACATCATCGGGCAGTTCAGGCATGACATCGACGGCCGTAAAAGACGTATGACGCCGCGCAGCCGCATCAAAGGGCGAAATACGGACCAGGCGGTGTACGCCTTTTTCCGACTTGAGATAGCCGTAAGCGTATTCTCCTTCAATGGTAAAAGCCGCACTTTTGATGCCGGCTTCATCACCGGGCTGCATATCCATGACGGTTATGTGGAACCCGTGCTGTTCTGCCCAGCGCGTATACATGCGGACCAGCATCTGTGTCCAGTCCTGGGCTTCCGTTCCGCCGGCACCGGCATGGAAAGTCAGGATAGCATTGCACGTATCGTATTCGCCGGAAAGGAGCAGCAGTACTTCCCGCTTTTCAATGTCTTTCAGCAGGGCATGGTACTGCTTTTCGATTTCCTCGGCCATACCTGTTTCTTTTTCTTCAATGGCCATATCTAGGAAATCAAGCAGGTCCGCACACTGGGTTTCCAGTTTTTCATGCCCTTCTACTTCCGTCTTCAGGAGCGTTGCTTCCTGGGAAATTTTCTTTGCTTTATCCGGATCACTCCAAAAATCAGGGTCACTCATCTGCATATCGAGATCCATGATTTTTTCTTTTTTCCTGGGGAGGTTAAAGTGAATCCCCGATTTCCTGTATTCTCTTCTTCAAATCTTCCAGCGGTTTACGCATTTCATCTAATAACACAAGAATCACCATCTTTCAAAAACATAATCATAAACAAAACGCCACCACCACTTTGTGGTCCCATCTCTACTGTCCGTTTCGGCAACCGCCTTGCGCTTCCTTGCACTCAGCACCTTGTAGGCCGAAAAGGCCCTCCCCTTCACAGGGGAGGCTTTCTTGGGATATCTAAAACTGCGAACTGCGGGCTTTCCTACCTGTTAGCCGCTGACTGCGGTCTGCGGCTCTTTTACTGCCGTTCTTCGTCCCGCTTGATATCTTCTGCCGTGACCGGGGCACTTTCATCATGGACTTCCCGGGCGCCCTGCAGATGATCTTCTGCCTTTGGAACAGGCTTACTGTATGTAATCTGGATATGATAAAGGAATGTAACCGTCGTCCGCTTGATGGAATCGACCATTTCTTCAAACATATCATAGGCTTCAAACTTATATTCAACGAGAGGATTCTTCTGCCCGTAGGCGCGGAGATTGATGCCTTCTTTCAGGGCATCCATCGCGTCAAGGTGATCCATCCACTTGCTGTCTACGACACGGAGCATGATGGCCCGTTCCAGTTCGCGCATCGTTTCTGTTCCGATTTCCTTTTCCCGGGCTTCATAGAGATCGACAGCAATCTGGTACAGCTTTTCTTTGACTTCGACACGGCTGAGATTTTCCAGTTCTTCGCTGGTTGTCGCGTCTTTCGGCACGAAATACTGCTGCATCTGTGTCAGAAGGCCGGCAAAATCCCATTCTTCCGGATAGAGTTTTTCATCGGCATATTTATTGAGGCCATCATCGATGATATCACTGACCATACCGAGAATCGTATCCTTGAGGGAATCCGCCGTCAGTACCTGACGGCGCTGTGCATAGAGCACTTCACGCTGCTGATTCATGACATCATCGTATTCCAGGACGTATTTACGGATTTCAAAGTTGTGGCTTTCGACTTTCTTCTGTGCCTTTTCAATCGATTTGGTGATCATCTTGGCCGTAATCGGTTCGTCTTCATCCAGGCCCAGTTTGTCCATGAACTTAGAAATATTATCCGAACCAAAAATACGCATGAGATCGTCTTCCAGAGACAGGTAGAACTGTGTCGTACCGGGATCCCCCTGACGGCCTGCACGGCCACGGAGCTGGTTATCGATACGGCGGCTTTCATGGCGTTCCGTACCGATGATCATGAGCCCGCCCAGTTCGGCAACGCCCTTGCCCAGCTTGATATCGGTACCACGGCCGGCCATGTTAGTGGCGATGGTGACCATACCACGCTGCCCGGCATCTTTGATGATTTCCGCTTCTTTTTCATGATACTTGGCGTTCAGGACGTTATGTACGATATGTTCCTTATTGAGCATCTGACTCAGGATTTCCGACTGGCTGATGCTGGTCGTCCCTACCAGGATAGGCTGTCCCGTTGCATGGCGTTTGACGACTTCCCGTACGACTGCGCGGTACTTAGCATTCTTCGTCTTGTAAATGACATCGGGCAGGTCCTTACGGATCATCGGTTTATTGGTAGGAATGACATAGACATCGAGTTTATAAATCTTATTGAATTCGTCTTCTTCCGTCTTGGCCGTACCGGTCATGCCGGCCAGTTTCTTGTACATGCGGAAATAGTTCTGGAAGGTAATCGTGGCCAGAGTCTTGCTTTCACCCTGTACCTTGACATTTTCCTTGGCTTCAATGGACTGGTGCAGGCCATCGCTGTAGCGGCGGCCAAACATGAGACGGCCCGTAAATTCATCGACGATGACGATTTCGCCATTCTTCACGACATAATCCTTGTCACGGTGCATCATGAACCGGGCACGCAGGGCCTGAATGACCAGATGGTTCAAGTCAAGGTGTTCGTTATCGAACATGTTGCTGATGCCCAGCATCTTTTCGACCTTGGCAACGCCCGAATCAGTCGGGGCAATGGTCTTCTGCTTTTCATCCATGATATAGTCATCTTTGGTGAAGGTCTTGACGATACCGGCCAGTGTATAGTAGAGGTCCGTCGATTTTTCACCAGGGCCGGAAATGATCAGCGGCGTACGGGCTTCATCGATGAGGATGGAGTCCACTTCATCGACGATACAGTAATTCAGCGGGCGCTGTACCATCTGTTCTTTACTGATGACCATGTTATCACGGAGATAATCAAAGCCAAATTCATTATTGGTACCATAGGTAATATCGGAATTATAGGCACGGCGGCGCTGTTCATAATTCAGGTCATGGACGATAAGTCCGACAGACAAGCCCAGGAACTTGTAAATCTGTCCCATTTCTTCACTATCACGGGTTGCCAGATAGTCGTTGACCGTGACGACGTGGGCGCCTTCTCCGGTGAGGGCATTCAAATATACCGGCAATGTCGCAACGAGCGTTTTCCCTTCGCCGGTCCTCATTTCTGCAATATCCCCGCGGTGCAGCACAATGCCGCCCAGAAGCTGTACATCAAAATGGCGCATGCCAAGAACACGCCGCGATGCTTCACGCACGACAGCAAAGGCTTCCGGCAGAATATCATCCAGCGTTTCTCCTTTTTGCAGGCGTTCTTTAAATTCAAAAGTCTTAGCCTGGAGGGACGAATCGCTGAGCGCCGTCATCTGTGGTTCTAAATCATTGATATGGCGCACGATAGGCCACATTTTTTTGAGTTCCCGGTCGGTATTATTGCCGAGAAGGTGTTGTATAAACGAATCAAACACGAAATAACCTCCATTGCAACTTATTCATCACATAGTAACATTCATATCAATTTTACATTTTACATCATTTACCCCACTTTATGCAATAGCTGGCACCGTATCCGTCCCATTCCTTTACACGTTTCTTACGTAAAACGGCTTCTGTATTCCATCCATATCGCCCCATCCAAAACATGTCGCGCTTCCATCAAATATCCTATGACCACATCATGATGGATATTCTAAAAAAGAGGGATAGCACAGCGGCAATCCCTCTTAGTCTGTTATCAATATTCTATTTATTGCGTTTGTCCAGGATGTCTTCGATGAGCTGGACGGCTTCGAATACCATGCCGTCACAGTGGGGCTTCTTTTCCCCGCCATTGGCCTGGTTCATGCGCAGCAGGTCCGCACAGTCGAGACAGTTCTGATGATGATCCAGGAATGCTTTGTGGAAAGCGGCGATGGTCGGTCCGTCTTCGATACCCAGAAGGCCCAGTGTCATGAGACCGCCGGTGATAGCGCCGCAGGTACCGCCCCGTTTCATGCCGCTGCCGAAGTTTGCCCCAATTTTGCGCGATGTGGCATCATCGAGCCCGGTCAATTCTTCAAAGGCACAGATGACAGACTGTGCACAGTTATAATGCACGTCCGTAATGGCGCGCAGTTCTTTGGCTTTTTCCAGATATTTTCCCATGGGAATCACTCCAGTCTTTGTAGTACATGTTTCAATGATGCTGTGAGAATTTCGCATACACCATAAACAACGAAAATGCAACGAGTGCCGAAACAATAATGCCTATGAGTTGTGACATAGGATCACGTCCTTTTATGAAAAACGGTATCGGCAATATACCATTGCTGTCTTAGTCGTTATAAATGAGTGCCATGAATACCAGATCTTCCGTTCCATTATTGGCAATGCAATGGGACTGTCCCGGTTCGATGAGACAGCAGTCACCGGCCGTTACTTTGGTAACAGAACCGTCATTGTCAGTAAAATCGCCTACACCGGATAGGATGTAGTACGGTTCGGTTTCATGAATATGCTGATGAAATCCCAGGCTGGAACCCGGCGGCAGGATGACTTTGGCATACATGCGGCCATGGCCCATCAGTTCGTCTTTCGTCAGGATATGACAGACTGTTGCCGGCCCTTTGCCACCAGCCAGTCCTTCTACTTGTACTCTGTTTTCTTTGCGGATCATTGCAACCCCCTCCTTATACATTCTACTTCTGGTTATATTCTAGCATAGAAAGCAAAGGCTTTCTACTGTTTCTCTTTCAAAAGAAAAAAGTCCTTTCGTTCTTCTATGCAGCCTGTTACAATAGAATTGATAAAACTATGAACGGAACAGGAGAAATCAATGAAACAAAAACAGCTATGTATATTAGGCAGTACCGGTTCGATTGGAACCCAGGCACTGGATGTCATCGCCGCCAATCCGGAAGAACTTCGTGTCCGCGTGCTGGCTGCCCATGGCAGCGTCTCTCTCATGGCAGACCAGATTCGCCGCTTTCACCCCGATTTCGCCGTCCTCACTGATGCAACGGCTGCCCGTACGCTGCAGCATCTGGTAGGAAAAGAATGTGATATCCTGAGCGGCATTGACGGCCTCAGGGCCGCCGCTTCCTATGGCCCTGTCGATACAGTGCTGGCCGCCATGGTAGGCTATGCCGGTCTGGAACCGACGCTCGGTGCCATTGCCGCCGGAAAAACCATCGCCCTGGCCAATAAGGAGACTCTCGTTGCTGCCGGCCATCTGGTTATGGAGTCGGCCCGGCAGCATGGCGTTCAGATTTTACCCGTAGACAGCGAGCACAGCGCCATTTTCCAATCTCTCCGCGGCGGCAGGAAAGAAGAAGTGCGCCGTCTCATTCTTACAGCATCAGGCGGCCCGTTCCGGGGCTATACGAGGGAACAGCTGCACCATGTAACCCGGGAGCAGTGTCTCCATCATCCCAACTGGAATATGGGACCCAAAGTAACCGTAGACAGCGCTACCTTGGCCAACAAAGGGCTGGAAGTCATGGAAGCACACTGGCTGTTTGACATGCCCTATGAGGCCATCGATGTCGTCATCCATCCCCAGAGCCTGGTCCATTCCCTCGTCGAGTTTTGCGACGGATCGGTCATGGCCCAGATGGGACTGACCGACATGCGCCTTCCTATCCAGTACGCCTTTTCCTGGCCGGCCCGCTACGACTGCGCCTTTGGACATCTCGATCTGGTCCGTGCCGGTACGCTGACCTTTGAAGCGCCGGATCTGGATGCCTTCCCCGCCCTGCGCCTTGCCATCGAAGCCGGAAAGGCTGGAGGCACAGCCCCCTGCGTCTTCAATGCCTGTAATGAAGTCTGCGTACAGGCTTTCCTTGCAGGACACATCGCCTATACGGACATTGCCCCGACGATTGCCACGATTCTCGACGCTCATAAGCCGATCAGCCATCCCTCACTGGAAGAAATCGCTGCAGCAGATCAAAGCACGCGTATAGATACAGAACAAGTCTTACAAAAAATTTAGTTTACTAGAAGCCTTACATCAGTCCAAACGATTGACCATTGTGGAACATACTATTGCACACCAAAAGAAGCTGTTGCATTAAGCAAAGATAATGCTAATGCAACAGCTTCTTTATCATAAATGGAAACTCACGGGACAAAAGATTTTCCCTTAAATCACTTCTAATCAGACGTCTTTATCAGCAGGAGCCTTGGGTGCTTCGTCTCGTGGGCCCTGCTGGTGCATGAGCTGCATGATTTCTTGCAGACGCGTTGTAGAGATTCCCGTTTCCTGGGATAGTTCCTGTTCTAATTTCTGACGGTCCGGTCTTTGTCCGTCAGCAGGCGCCTTAGGAGGCTGTCCCTGCCGGGAATGATGCTTCTGGAAACTCTGTTCCAATGCCGTCGCTTCACTTTGTGTGATGGATCCGTCTTTTACCAGCTGCTGGAGACGTGCCTGAGGCCCGAATCCGCGGCGCAAACGGGGCGGTGCCATGATTTCACGGAGCGTTTCTTCTGATATGCCCGTCTTATTGGGCAGACTCTTCATAAATTTCTGATGATCTTTCGCTTCCTTTTCCCGGAAATCAGCTATCGCTTTTTTCAGTTTATTTGCTTGTTCCGATGTGATTTTTCCCTGCTGGACCATGCGGTCAATACGGGCATTCTGTCCTATACCGGGATGTATCGGCGGCATCTGCCGTGTCATTTTAGGACGGGTGCTGGCGCCCGCTGCCGCATCGGTCGTATCAGCAGCCTGTGCTATCGTAAAGGGAACCACACCTATCATTACGGCCGCCGTTCCGGCCAGTACAGCAGCCAGCGTACGCCGCTGCCATGTATGTAACATCTTCATCACCATCACTCCTTTTTTAGATGATGGACACAGTATAACAGACAAATGTTACATTTCTATGGCACAGGAGTCACAAATTGAAATAAACTGTTATAATTTAATTGGCTTCATAGGCCCGTACGCGCAGCGTCAGCCCCCGGTCTTCACAGATTTTACGGCACTTAGCGATTTCTTCTTCGCTTTCGACATGATCGACAACGGTCAGAACGACGTTGGGCACATACTTCTGACAGTGCTGGGCAAAGGTCAGCAGGGCTTCGTACGAACCGATGCCAAATTTGCTGCGCGTCAGGTCGAGATAACGCTGGGCGTTAGATGCATTGAGGCTGATGGAAACCGTATCAAGGATGCCGCCTTTGAAATCGACAGACGTATCACGGCCATATTCCAAATCCGACAGGCCATTGGTATTAATCCGCGTCTTGACATCACGATGATGTTTTTTGATATAGGTCAACAGAGTCACTACATCATCAAGGCGCATGGTCGGTTCCCCAAAGCCGCAGAACACGACTTCACCGATGTAGTCCCAGGGCTGGCTGTCCAGTTCTTTTTCTACCTCGGCAACAGATGGTTCTTCTTTAAGCCACAGTTCCATATCTTCGGCTTCTTTTTTCAGACTGCGCAGACAGAACGTACAGGAACAGGTGCAACGGTTCGTCAGATTGACATAGAGGTTGCGTTTTCCCTCTGGCTGTTTGGCCAGACTTTCGGCCATGGTAATATAGTGTCCCTTGTCGTATACATAAGTAATCATCAGTGCCACATCCCTTTTCTATATAAAATTAATGTAATTCTGTCAAAAATTGTTCAAAGGCCAGCCCCCGGTTGGTCGGTAATCCCAACTGTTCCGTATAGACCAGCGTCCTGCTGATAAAATCCGTCGCCCGTACGACGGCGTCTTTCAGACTGTCGCCGCGTACGACCGAAGCTGAAACGATGGCGGCAAAGGCATCGCCTGTACCGGACCGGTCATGACCGATTTTCTTCACCGACACGATGTCCGGTTCTTTTCCCGTTTCATAGATGTAGTTGTCAATATGATCCCCGTCGGCCAGTCCCGTAATGACGATCTGTCCCGGTCCCATAGCAGCCAGCCGCCCGGCAATATCTTCGAGGTACGCCCGGTCCGTATGACCTTTTTCCGGATAGGGAATGCCCAGGAGCTGGCATGCTTCCGTAAGATTCGGCGTAATAACATCGGCATACTGCATGAGACGGCGCATTTCAGCGCATAGCTTTTCCGTATATGACGCATACAACTTGCCATAGTCCCCCATGACCGGATCGACGATGACGATGGTATCAGGCTGCTTGAACTGGTGGATAAAGTCGATGACAATATCGATCTGCTCGAGGGAATTCATGAATCCCGTAGAAATACCGTCAAAGGTCAGGCAATTTTTCTTCCAGCTGGCAATGTAATCTTTCATACGGTCCGTATAATCGTCGATGAAATACGTAGGAAATCCCGTATGGACCGACAAGATTGCCGTCGGCAACGGACAGGCCTGTACTTTCAGGGCCGATATGAGCGGCAGTTCGACAGCAATAGAACAGCGCCCAAATCCTGTAATATCATTGATGAGTGCAATCTTCTTCTGTTGTTCCATCGCCGCGCCTCACCGTATACTGCCCTGACGGGTCGTGGGCAGCTGCTTGAGAAAAATCCCGGCACCCATGGCAGCAATCGTATTGAGAAGACCTTCCATGAGAAGTCCCGGTAGAGAAGCCAGACCGGCCTGGATACTACCGAAAAGGACGGCACCGGCCAGGGTATAGGCGATGGCCATCCACAGAGAAGAAAGGAGGAAGGCAATGAGCGTGCGGACAGAATAGATGGCACTCTTCCGTGTTCCCCGGCAGCAGATGGCAAATACGATGAATACCATGACGTATTTAATGACAAAGGTCGGTGCAATCCACAATGGGAAACCGCCAAGAAAATCGGACAGACAAGAGCCGATAGCGGCAGCCAGGGCGGCTTCGCGGCGGTTAAAATACAGGAAGCTCAGGAAAATCACGGCGTCGCCGAGGTGGGCATATCCCAGTGGAATGGGAATGCGCGGTACAAAAGTCATAATAAAGACCACAGCAGCGAGGACCGCCGATAAACAAATGGACTTTGTCGTATACGGCGCCTGCGGCGCTGCATCAGCAGGATGAGACATACATACCCCTTCTTTCACGATACTGCATAAATACAATATCTTCTATTTGTCCTCTATTTTATTATAAAAATCGCATAAAGTAAATAGGACAGATTGGCAGATTTCTGTCATCGTCAAGCAAATCTAATGCCACTGTTCTGTATAGCGGTTAATTTCTCAACATAATGATATTTCTATCCAAGATAGTGTAAAGAGGTTGTGGGAATTTGTTAGTGTCAAGAAGTTCCCAGTCATTCCCCATCACCCCATAGGAGCTATCCGCCTGCTACTGAAAGATATATTATAGTTGAACGTTCAACTATACTACTTGAAGTATGATGTAGAAGCTGTAGGGGCTTCTACATCGGATGCTTGTACCAGGTGTAGGTTCGGGCTATGCCTTGTTCCAATGTCATTTCTGGTTTCATGTGCAGGGTTTGTATCAGTTCTTTGTTGCTCAGGACGGAGCGCTGGATGTCTCCGGGGCGGGGTGATGCGTATTGCACTTCGGCCTTGTGTCCTATGGCCCGTTCGAAGGATTGGATCAGGTCGTTGATGCTCGTTTCAGTTCCTGTCGATACGTTGATCGTGTGATAGCCCGTGAGGGGCAATGCCTGTACGATAGCCGATGCGATGTCTCCGGCATAGACGAAGTCCCCTGTCTGATTGCCATCGCCATAGACAGTGATAGGGCTTCCCTGGGACAGGAGTTTACAGAATATACTGACCACGCCGCCTTCTCCTTTTTCTCCCTGCCGTTCGCCGTAGACGTTGGCAAAGCGGAACACCGTCGCATCGAGGCCGTACAGTTCATGGTAGACCCGCATATACTGTTCCGTCGTCATCTTCGTAATACCATAGGGTGACATCGGGCAAAGGGGTTCCGATTCTTTCAGCGGGATATGCAAATTATCGCCATAAACAGCGGCACTAGATGAAAACAGCACATGGGGCACCTGCCATTTGCGGCAGGCTTCCAAAATATGCAGAATACCGCCCAGATTGACCTGGCAATCCAGAAGCGGATTCTCTACAGAAACCGGCACCATCGTCTGCGCTGCCAGATGGACGACTGCAGAAAAATGATGCCGGGAAAAGACATCTTCCACCACATTCCGATTCCGCACATCACCGACAACCAGTTCCATCCCGGATGGGACATGTTCCCTGCTCCCATTGGACAAATCATCCAAGACAACGACTTTGATTTTCTCAGCAGACTGTTCACTTACTTTTTGCAATTTTTCCAATACATGGGAACCGATAAACCCGGCCCCGCCTGTCACAAGTATGTCCATGGCTATACTCCTCTAAAATTCAATGGATGCTTCGTACTGATATATCAGAATTTAAATGTATCTTTCAGGCCCAGCCATGTTTGATCTTTATCACTAAGATTCAGTGGTGTGCCATCGTCCAGTTGATATCCTTCTGCGCTGGGAGTGCCTTGATATTTGCCGACGAGATGGGGCCATTGGATGCCGATTTCCGGGTCATTCCAGGCCATTCCGCCTTCATCATTAGGATGCCAGAAATCGTTGACTTTTTTCCATGTACGATTAGTATCAATTGACCTAAATCAATTTATTTTTTTTAGCAAGCTCCTCAATTATAGATAGCGATAATTTGCTATACTTTGCTACTTTGTCCAAGGCCATCCCATCCTTCAACAACTCTAGAGCTAATTCTAATTTTCCTTCTGTTCTGCCTTCCTTTCTCCCCTCTGCTCTGCCTTCTTTTCTGCCTTCTTCCCAGCCCACTTGCTTGCCTTTCATCAGTCCATCTTCGTATATTCCTTCTCCTAAGTTGCACATGGTTTCCAAATCCCCCTCTCTTTCACGTGTTAAATCAATCCCAAAATCAGTATGCAAGACTGTAATTTTTTCACTGGCTTTCTTTCTCGATTTGAACATCAAATCCAGCAGGTTCATCATCTGGTCTTTGACTTTGCTGTTCCCTAAGTAGACGAATACGATGCCCATCAGGTCATAGTTCTGACAAGGTTCTTTATAACGGTGCAACAAATGCTGTTCTTTCAGTTGATACCGGTTGATAGCGCTTTTTCCATGTGGGGCTTCCATGCAGATCCAAATAGTATAGATCTTCTTTATTTTGTCGTAATCGCTATTAGTGAATTCGCTCCCTTTTTGCGAAGAAATCAACCGGCTCGCATAATAGACCGCCCTTTTTAATAAAGGATAGGTCCCGCTGGGCTTCTTTTTCGGCTTCAACCGTTTCTGTGCTTCTACATTGATAATCAGTGTTATGACTTCATTAGTTGCCGGCGCCTTCGCCCGAAATAAGATATCAAAGACGATGCTTCCTTCCGTTATGCTGTTATCTTCATTTTGCGTTCCTTTGATTTCCAGGGTATCCTGACGCTCTAAGGCGTGGCGGACTGCATTCGTTTTGTCCTTAGAAACAGGAATAGTACTGACTTCTGGCGTCCCTTCGATGTAAATATTGGCAATATCATCAAGGCTGACCGATTCAAATTCGGGTACGGTCCGTTTCAAAATGTACGCCAGCACCTTTTTCTGCGACAAAACATTTTTTGCTGCTTTATCGTAGGCCAGAGCACCTGCCAGCTGTTCTTCTACGTCCTGCATTATCTCTTCATTCATCGGCCACACCTCCTTTGCCATCATTGTATCAGATTTTAAATTCGTTGTACAACTGGAATACCCAGGAGGTTAGTGTCAAGAAGTTCCCAGTCATTCCCCATCACCCCATAGGAGCTATCCGCCTGCTACTGAAAGATATAGTATAGTTGAATGTTCAACTATACTGATTGAAGTATGATGCAGAAGCTGTAGGGGCTTCTACATCGGATGCTCGTACCAGGTGTAGGTTCGGGCTATGCCTTGTTCCAGAGTCATTTCTGGTTTTATGTGCAGGGTTTGTATCAGTTCTTTGTTGCTCAGGACGGAGCGCTGGATGTCTCCGGGGCGGGGTGATGCGTATTGCACTTCGGCCTTGTGTCCTATGGCCCGTTCGAAGGATCGGATCAGGTCGTTGATGCTCGTTTCGGTTCCTGTCGATACGTTGATTGTGTGATAGCCCGTGAGGGGCAATGCCTGTACGATAGCCGACGCGATGTCTCCGGCGTAGACGAAGTCCCGTGTCTGATTTCCATCGCCATAGACAGTGATGGGTTTTCCCTGGGACAGAAGTTTGCAGAATATACTGACCACGCCGCCTTCTCCTTTTTCTCCCTGCCGTTCGCCGTAGACGTTGGCAAAGCGGAACACCGTCGCATCGAGGCCGTACAGTTCATGGTAGACCCGCATATACTGTTCCGTCGTCATCTTCGTAATACCATAGGGTGACATCGGGCAAAGGGGTTCCGATTCTTTCAGCGGGATATGCAAATTATCGCCATAAACAGCGGCACTAGATGAAAACAGCACATGGGGCACCTGCCATTTGCGGCAGGCTTCCAAAATATGCAGAATACCGCCCAGATTGACCTGGCAATCCAGAAGCGGATTCTCTACAGAAACCGGCACCATCGTCTGCGCTGCCAGATGGATGACTGCAGAGATATGATGCCGGGAAAAGACATCTTCCACCACATTCCGATTCCGCACATCACCGACAACCAGTTCCATCCCGGATGGAACATGTTCCCTGCTCCCATTGGACAAATCATCCAGGACAATGACTTTGATGTCCTCAGCAGACTGTTCACTCACTTTTTGCAATTTTTCCAATACATGGGAACCGATAAACCCGGCCCCGCCCGTCACAAGTATGTCCATGGCTATACTCCTCTAAAATTCAACGGATGCTTCGTACTGATATATCAGAATTTAAATGTATCTTTCAGGCCCAGACATGTTTGATCTTTATCACTGAGATTCAGTGGTGTGCCATCGTCCAGTTGATATCCTTCTCACTACAAAATCTAACACGGTTATTTTATATTTTTTCTTCATCTAGTTTAAATCAATAAATTTTAAGTATTGACTCTCTTCAAAATACCTCCTTCACCAAAAAGCTTGATATTTTCACTATTAGGACGATATTTCTTCTCTAATTGCTGGATTTTTACAAAGCATGGCATATTCATTCCTGTACCCGAAATCACACATTCTCCTGGCCCTAATACAGTTAATGCATTCATTGAATTCTCATCTAAAAATGCTACTGCTTTTCTTATTCTATTCAAATCATACGGATTTACTAATTTATGAATAAAGTAATTATGCATTTGAGAAATAATTGATTGCGAAATATCAGAAGGACGCTGACTAGCTATCCACAAATACAGTCCAAACTTTCGTCCTTCTTTTATAGCACGTTCAAAGGCTTCCAAAGTAATTCTAGAATGACGTGAATCTGTATCATCTTCATATAAAAGATTATGGGCTTCATCTACAACTATGTTAATAATTTTATTAACACTATTATTATCCTTATTTTCTATTTGCTGATTGAATAAGTGAGTCGTTAATATTGATGGAATTATTTCAATCATGTCTCTATTTACATTTGCTAATTGTACAACCGCTATATTAGTATCGTTAAAGATATTCCTCTCACAATCCTCAAATACTTTTTCAAAATCATTAACAAGTTTTTCTGCTCTTCTTAATAGTGGAGAAATAAATTCATATTGTGTGCCATACCCAATATGAATAGAAGTAGCAAAATATAACTTGAATAAAAATTTTTTCAAACTTGTTTGAGGGATATTAACCTGTATCTGATCATATACTATTTTAAATTTCTCTTCATTAGAATAAATTGACATGTCGTCCATATTAACATAAAATACTTCGTTTTGGGAATGCCAAAAAATCTCACTAATCCCCGAAATATATTCTGCCAGATGATATTGCATAGACTTGATTAAAGCATGTTGCCCTGTTTTAATCATCCGCACTATTAATTCACGATATTCATCTTCAGTTTTTGAATCTTTAAATGCAGTTTTTATAACTGGTCGTTGCGTCGCCTCAGTTGCATTTAATAATAAACACCACTCATCTTCTTGAAATTGGCTAAAATCAATCGGAATTCTGTTTATTGAATTTTTTCTAGTTGTTAATTGGTACACAGTTTTATTTTCCGATTCACAAATAGCAGTCCCACCATATTCATTATTAACATCAATAAGTAATAAACATGCATTACTTTGTCCTCTTATAACATTTGAGTATTCAAATAAAAGTTTAGCAAGTGTATTACTTTTCCCACTACCTGTATTTCCAAATATACCAATATGTGACGGTATTATCGAATTGTAACTTAAATAATATTCTTGATGACTATTAAAAATATCATTGCCAATCGAAAATACTTGTTCATCAGAGCACTTATTAATATCTTTAAATTCATCAGCGTCTAGCAGTTCTATATTAGCTGCAACCATAGGCAATAATCTTAATCCTTGAATAAATTTATTACCTTCAAAATAACCTTTAACCGTTAACTTCAAATAATAGCCCGTAAATTTTCCTCTTTGATTTTCATCATAGTATTCTCCAGTAATTTGACAAATGATGACATCTAAACCGACTTTAGTTTTTACATAAGAGTTAATCCGAGGAGCAACTTGTACTTTTCCACGTTCCACTATATATGGTGGAAATAATTCATATAATTCAGCACGCGCTAAAACACCTTTAACTTCTACTATTTGTCCGACTTCTTTCCCCATGCAGCCATCATATCCTTATAACAAACTTCAGTACTATCTTGAGGATGATTATAATCATCTTGTTCTACAACAATTATTTGCTCTTCTAAATTAGAAGGCACTTTTTCATCTTTGCTATACTTATACCAGTACATTGTTAATCCAGTATTCAAACAATCTTGTAGTATTTTATTAATATGTTTATCATTTCCAGAATAGCCTATAACTATCAAGATTGAATTTTGCCTGCATAATTGTTCTTTCATATGGAAGGCAATTTCAAAATATTCTTCATTAAGCATTTCTCGATATTTTTCGCGTCCCGGTATAATAGGTTTTCTAATGTCTCCATGCAATTTGTTAATCATAAATGAAGGGATATACTTTTTCATGTTATAGTCATATCCAATGACATTCATCAAAGCAGCCTTGGTCGTTGTATTACTTGCTGAAATCGAATTATAAAAATAACCTAATTGATCAAGCACTTGCTCAACAATATCATCATAATTCAAGGTATAAATATTTATTTGTTTCATGCTCGAGTTTCGATTTTGCGCTTCATGTACTAACCAGTATGTTTCTTTTAACAAAAGCATTAAATTTTTCAATGATGGGTTTGACAAATTTTCAAACTTTGAAGAAACGTCTTTATAAAATTCCATAAACTCCTCTATAAATTTTTCCTTAATTTTGCATCGCTTAGACTCATCATCTATATCGTCAATTCCACTTTCAATTCCACGTTCCGTATTCCCTCCGAGTTTTTTTATCACTTCTTCGGTCTTTTTAAATTTATTTAATTGTGGAAATAAATTTCCATTAACCCCTGCACCAAAAAGAAAATTAATATGTGTTGATGATAAAATATCTCTATTAAAAGTAATCTTCTTATTATCATTTTCTAAATCCATAACATTCTCCATTGATACTACACTGATTAACTAGACTAACTTCTCTTAAAATAAAAATATCAATTATAATGAACTTGTTGTCAAATATATATTTAATTTTAACATCAAACAACTAGTAATGCTACATTCATTAATGATTTAGCAGATATTAAATAATTCACTCTCTAAGTGCACGAAGAAGTAAACTGATGGCAAAAAAACAGCTATCGCACAAGACAGCCGCATTTACAATAACCGTAAAATAAAAAACATCACATTATTAGGATAAATTTTTAAATATATATGAATAATTATAATTTTAATGTTTTTTCTGTTTTCCAACCTGGAAAATCTTTAATTTTTCCTATCATTATGTTTCCATTTTCTTCCTGAAAAAAGTTTGTTGGATCTAAAAACTTGACATATTCATCAATCAATGGAGTGATTCGTTCAAAACATTCTAATACAATTTCTTCTTCATCAGCTAAAGAAAAGCAAGTAGTATAGTCATTTGAAGTGATTTCAGACCCATCTTCATTTTTCCAAATTGCATTAATAAATTTGGGTTCTAAATCATCACAAATAATGTAGCCTCTATGCTTAAGGTTATTAACCAAATCATTTCTCATCTTATGGCATGAGCCATATACATCTTGAGTACGTTTTATAATTTCATAATTAGGAATACTTTTTTCTCCATAATATTCACCTAATTTTTTTACACTCCTTTTAATGTTTCTCTCTCTACATCCTTTTAAATGTTCCTTAATATCTTTCTGATTCTTCCATTCTACTGAGTCGAGAAAAGACCAAAGAATCTGATAGAAATAATCTAAACAATGATTAAATAATAATGCCGACATGAGCAAGTAAGTATGGCGATGCCAAAGAATGGATACCGAGTCAGTCAATCTTAATTTATTATACCAATCATCTGAATTCACAGCATTAATAAGAAAACTTCGCCCAGTATTATAAATAGATATAAGTTCATTTAGTTTTTCTCCTGCCAAACAATACCTCATATTAGTAATATATCCCTCATAATGTCGAGTATTATCTTTGCAGAATCCATATTTTTTTATAAATTCAGCTTCCGTAATAATTTTCGTTTGATACACCTACAATCGTTTTAAAATATCTACAGTTCTCTCTAATCCAGTCTTTATGTCATATAAAGGCTGCCATCCCAATTCTTTTATCTTACTTCCATCCAGCCGAGCTTTTGTGGCTTTACTATAACCTGCTTTTTCTACAGCATCGGGAAGTTCGAACACAACTTCTTTATCAGACATATTCGCCAAAATACTAGCTAAATCTTTCAATCGGATATCTGAAGAAATATCGGCAATATTATACGCCTCACCGGATTTCCCTTTTAATAAAACTGTCAGTAGTCCCGAAACAGCATCTGCCACATAAGTATAGGAATAATATTGATTACCTTCGCTTTTTAAGACAATATCTTCGCCTTGAACAGCTTTTTTAATAAATTGACTAATAGCCTTCGTATCACTAGCTAACATCGTCGGCCCATAGGATCTTGTTAATCGGGGAATGACAATATCCAACCCTTTTTGATGTTGATAAGCCTGACACAGTGCTTCACCACACCGCTTACTTTCAGGATATCCAGCCCGCATAGTATTACAATCAATGTAACCGCAGTAGTTTTCATCAAAGAATTCCTGATCACCTCTATTCTCACCATAAATTTCATTAGACGAAGCAAAAGCAAAACGCTTAGCATGATATTGGACGCTAAAATCAAGCATATTTTTTACACCAATAATATTTGTCGTAATCGTACCAATCGGATCCGTCGAATATGCTTTGGGATGTGTATTACTTGCTAAATGTACTACATAGTCTATATTATCCCATTGCCCTGTCATCGGTAAATTAATATCATGAGAAAAAAAAGAAAACACTGGATTCTCGAAGCAATATGCAAAACGATTTTTCGCTTTTTGCTCATTTCTGCCTATAGCATACACCTTACAGTTCATATCGAACCATTTATTCCGATACATAAGGACATCTACAAAAAAAGAACCAATAAGGCCAGTAGCCCCCGAAATTAAAATAGATGAATCTTTCATTTTTTCCCAAGGCAAATCATATTCTGCTACTTTTCGTATATCATCTTGATACAATGCATTCCAATAGACTTTCATAATATAAACCTCATTTCAACCAGGAATCTTTATCCGCCTTTAAATACGCTTTGAATAATTCTAAGTCATCCTTTGTCGTTAATTTAATATTTTTATCTGATCCAGCAGCAAAATGCAATGTTTCTCCTAATTCTACCATCATAGTATTCGTATAAGAGGAACCAAAAATACCAATCTTTTTTTCAAAAGCTTCATGATACTTTTGATCAAGAATATCAAACCGATAAGCTTGAGGTGTAGAAACACGTCTTAAAGTTTCTCTTGGGATATATTGCGTCGTTGTTGTTTCATCTTCTTTGCTTATAACAAAAATTTGTTCATTATACGGCATAGAAGTAACGGCATTTCCAAATTTTGCAGCTTTCACTAAAACATCCGTTAATACAGAATCATCCACAAGCGGCCGAATGCCATCATGAATAACGATGATATCATCATCATTAGCTTTTCCCTCTAAATTATAAACACCATTACGAATAGACTCCTGCCCAGTTTCTCCCCCAGAAACAATCCATTGCAATTTGGTGATATTAAATTGTTTAGCATATGCCCGCAAAACATCATGCCAACCATCAATGCAAACAACTTCAATGGCATCAATTTGAGGATGCTTTTGAAATCCTTCCAACGTGTAAATCAAAACAGGTTTGTCATAAACATTAATAAATTGTTTAGGAATATCCTGCCCCATACGATGACCAGAACCACCGGCAATAATGATAGCAATATTACTCATTTTAATCACCTCATATTTTATAAATGTTGTTTTATATATTCAACCACTCGGTAAGATGCCTTGCCATCTATAATGGCACCAATTTGATTTATATAACTACTCGTCATTTCTCTATACTTTGTTTCATTAAATACACATATCTCATTTAATAATTCATCAATATTGCGATTATATTTCCAAGGCATTTTAAAAAATTCGGGTTTCAAATTTCTATTGCTTTGGACATAGCCACTTAGATCAGGAGTATATAGAAATACAGGCTTATTGCTGATAAAGAAATCATGATAAATCGAAGAATAATCTGTTATTACTACATCTGAAATGGCAATAAGTTCTTGTACATCTCCGTAAGAAGACACATCCAGTATATCTTTATTACTGCTACAAACATTATAATTTCTTACATTGGGATGCAATCTCAATAAAGCAATCCAATCTCCACCAAATCGTTGCTTCAATGCATCCAATACTCTTGGAAAATCTAAGTCATATGCTTCCGTACTTCCATCATCTCGAAAGGTAGGGGCATACAACAAAATGGACTTATTTTTAGGTATTCTCAATGATTCACGGATTTTATCCAGATGGCTTGAATCATTTTCAAACAAAATATCTTCTCGTGGCATACCGGTTTCAATGATATCACAAGTACATTGGAACGAATCGCGGTACATCTTTGTATTATCCGGACCATCAGAAATAAAGACATCTGTCATCTTTGTATTCAATTTGCTGTCATGTATATATGACTCTGATAGCATATCATCAGCTTGTCGCTCAATATATTTAAATCCATGGCTACCATGCCAAGTTTGTATAATAATTTGTCCATCTTTTTTCTTTAATCGACCTGGCAAAACATTATTGGTATTGATAACAATAATATGTGCCGTAGCTAATTCGTAAAAACATCTCAAACTATGAATTGATATTTTCCGAACTCCAACTGGTAAAAAGGAGTTCATGTTCGCTAATAGCCATACACAATCCAGATCTAATTTTTGTCGTAAAATCTCTGAACATATATATTTAGGGTTATCGCCAAACCCTTTCCCATCAAAATTGATAAAAACAATTTTCTTCTTATTCACTGAAAAAAAATAGCATAAATATTTTGGAACTCCAAGGATAAATTTTCTCAACGATATAGGAATTATTAATTTTGACATATTTCTAATAAGCATTTCATGACCTTCTCTCTTAAATAAATTTATTTAATCCTGTGTAAAATAAACGCATATATTTGCTCAGCCCCATTCATATGCATCATTTTGGCAATTAAAAAATATCCAAGTAATCCTAAAAAAATTTCAATAATTAAACAAATTAATGTATGAGAGAATAAATTTTGTGTCTCTTGTAATATGATAAAAAGCATCCCAGAAATAAAAAACGGTCCTATAATATCTTTTATTTGCTGAATCACTCCATAATTTAATAATTTTTTATTAGGAATTGAATTAAAGACAAAAGAAATAATACCATAAAGAGCATTACCAGCAATAACTGCTAAGGGACTAATCATAACACCAATAATCAATATGACAAACCAAAATGGTTTTTTTATGAATTCTAATTCTAATGTAATATCTGCACGTCCTAAGGCAGATATAGTCTGTAAATTAATCATACTTAAAATAGCAAAGCACTGTCCCAAACAAGCCCATTGCAAGTATGGCACACTATCAATCCATTTATCAGTTAAAATCACAGTAACAAGCGTATCGGCGGTTCCCGCCAAAATAGCCATTAATCCCGTAACTACAAAGCTTCCTAGAATTAATGCTTTTTGTACGGCATTCCGAACTAACACAGGGTCATTTTTTAGGTGAGAAAAAGCTGGAAACAATACACTTTGAACAGTTGTTGAAATATTTCCAGAAATAACCATCGGAAATTGTTCTCCGCGATTAGCAAAGGCTAAATCAGCTGGTGTATAATAACGTCCAATTAAAAAACCACGTAACTGTTCAAAAAAAGTCCCAATAAAACTAGTTGTCATCGTCCGCCAACTAAAGCCATATAAAGATTTAAAAGCGCGGCCACTAAAATGAAAACTCGGACGCCAAGGGATTAGATAATGTAGGACAACAGTATTTACAATAGTCATAGAAAGATTTTGTCCTACCAGTGCCCAAACACCAAAACCGCTATAAGCCATTGCTAAGCCTACAACACCTGAAAAAATAGTCCCACTTAAAGTAGAAAAAAAGAATTTTTTAAAGATCATCTGCTGTGACACATAGGCCTGCTGAATAGAATTCATAGCAGAAATTGGCAAACGCAAGCCCAATATGCACAACACATTAGTTAACTGTGGCGTATGCATCAACACACTGATATATGGGGCTAACAAAAATAAAATACCATATAATAGAAAAGAGAAAGCAGCACTAGCCCAAAACATCGTAGAAAATTCAATTTCATCATATACTGACTTTTGAATTAGCGCCATTCCCAAACCACTAGTTACAAAAACTTCAGATAAAGCCACAAAAATCATCGTTATGGCAATAAGCCCATACTGTTCTGGTAACAGTAGTCTAGCTAATACAATCGACACAATAAAACTAACAACTTGTGATGAACATCGCTCCAAAAACCTCCATATCATCCCATACCAAGCAGCAGATGCTATATCATTTGGTAACATCATATGGAATTCCCCCTAAAGAAGTGCCCCACTTATAATATCAAATAAAATAGTAAAAATATCCGTAGTAAAGAAAGTCGCAATCCAATCAAGTGGGTGTACAATATATTGAATTGGCCAAAATTGCGCAATAATACCACTGAGCATATAAAAAGGTAGCATTATATAAAAGATTTTTATAAAAATAGGAGCGCGATTTCTATTTAACAAGAGAGGAATTAACGATATACTAATTCCTATAAAAGAAGCCGCGGAAACCCGCCAAAAATGCGGAACTGTAAACCACATAAAAGAAACTACACTAAGATTAATTAGAAGCATAAAATTTAAAAATCCTTTATATTGACTATCAACATTTTTTTTAGTCCAGAAAATAATTATAAGACTAATAAAAATAGCAAACGATACCATCAAAATACGATTGAAAGATTGATAGGAACTATTAGCTACTTGTTGTGCCCATGCAGTGTCACCAGTATCATATATATACCAATATAGTCTTAAAATATTTAAATTAATAAATGTCCCTGTATTTCCTAAAGATGAAAAAAGTGAACGAAGTCCATAAAGAAAGTCTATAACCTGCGGTAACGCCACAGAAAAAATAGCAAACGGTATGATAATCTTATTTCCTAACTTGCAGATAATTCTTAATATGACTAACAAAAAAGCAGATGAATGAATAAATCCAGGAACTAAATATAGGAGATAAACTATAGGTCCCCTCATATGTTTTACTGTATGAAGATAGGTTATTAATACAACCAAAGAAAATGCCCAGACATTTCTGACATTAGAGATCAGAGATGGAAGCGGAAGCATACATAGTTGAAACAAAACAATAAATGGAATAAATTTTTCTCCTTGAAATCTTTTTGCCAAATCAGACGTTATATAAAAGGCCACTCCGTACACAGTCATTATAGACACCATAGGTAATAAATGGACAGCACCAACTTGTCCAACACACCAAGACCAAATGGTGTATACCCAAGTCAATACATCATATTCATTTACGCCTGATGCATCAAAAAAGACTCTATCAAGAGATATATTTCCGTATTCTATTGCTCGATTAAAATACCGGACTAAATCATCTTCAATATATGGATTATATGCGTATGCTAAAAGTCCCAAAGAAAGAACAAGAAATGGAGCCCATTGATGCGTCTTTCCAGGAGATTTAAATAGAGCAAAAAATGAAAACAGTACGCCAATAGGTGACGCGACTAATCCTAGAAGTACCCCATATAATGTTTCCAAAGTATCACCTCATTTCTCCATTAACTTCTCAATAATTTTATAAAGAAATTATATATTCTCCAACTTTTCTTCAAAATTCTTAGCATGATATAGTATTTAAACCCGCACTGCTGACTAGTATAATTATAACCTGACAACCAAGTACGAATTTTTTTTTGTTCTTCAAAAAACTGTTTATTATATCCAGATTGAACACATTCATTGTACAATCTAATGGCTAAACGCATTTCTGAATAATCAATATCCGACTTAAAATATGCAGCATTATTTCCCAAATAATCTATTATCTCATTCGAAAAACTCAAGACTTCGTATCGCTTTAAATTGAATTGGCTATGCATAATTCCTTCAAGATTAACTCTATAAAAATACAAATTACGATTGATACAGATTACAGGAGATTGACTTGCTAAAATTAATTTATATGTTGTTAAATTATCTTCATTGATTCTTCCAACTGGATACCTAACGGTAGTAAATAACTCTCGATTATAAAGTTTTGCCCATGCATTTACTTGAACACTTTTTAATCTAAGCATATCATGTAATGCCTCTTCCGGTTTAAAAATCACCATGTCTTCTTGCAAATTACTGCTATTCCCCAATAAAGAGGTTTCATTTGTATAACCCACTTGAACAATATCAGCCTGATACATAAGGACAATATCAATCATATCTTTTAAATAATCCTCATGTATATAATCATCACTATCAATAAAAGTAATATAATTCCCCCGAGCAATATTTATTCCTGCATTACGAGCATCAGAAAGGCCACCATTTTCTTTATGTATTACCTTAATTCGTTTATCTTTAGTTGCAAAGTCATCACAAATACATCCACATAAATCAGGTGATCCATCATCCACAAGAATTAATTCAAAATTTCTATAAGTTTGATTTAAAATACTTGTAATACATTCTTCGAGATAAGTTTCTACTTTATATACAGGTACAACAACACTCACAAATAAGTTATCTGCCATTTAACTATTATCCTTCCCTTTCTTTTTTTAAATAAATATAGTATTCTAACTTTGGAGAAATAGCTGAAAGACATGTAGAAAATTTTGAACTTATCGCTACATTTGAGCTCACTATCATTTTCAATAAATTATGGCGAATATATGTCAGTAATTCGCTGTATTCTTCACATCGAGTATGATGGCCTGCAACTACGGCTCGCAGTGAGTTCACCGCAGCTTTTACCAAACGTACATTCCAAGCGACTTTTACCTCTGGTTGTGATATATATTTTCCCGACTCTTTAACAGCCAAATATTCCGAAAAGTCTTTCTCTGAAAAAATATGATTTTTTTTAAATCGCCCTCTTACAGCTCCCATCGTTAATTCATAATGATATGTCTGTTTTTGACTACACTGTATATATTGTTCAGTCATGAAATAAATATATTGGATACAAAATAATAAATCCTCACACATAGTATATCGAGAATTAAATTTTAGCCGGTTCTGATCAATTATATTTTTGTCAAAAATTTTGTTAACAGGAAATCCACCAATGCCAGATGATGAATACACAGAAACAGCGCCTTTTTCCCTAGATAATTTAATAATTTCATTTATATCATTTCGTTTATCGGTAAAAAGACCACAAGTACCGAGCCCTCCGCTTGAAGCAACGGAAAGAAGGTTTTCAAGATGATCTTCACTTACCCAATCATCTGAATCAATAAATACGATAAATTTCCCATTAGCATATTTTATGCCAGTATTCCTAGCATTGGAAACACCACCATTAGCAATGTGAATACATCTTATTCGCTTATCTTTAGTAGCAAATAAATCACAGATTTTTCCTGAATTATCTGGTGAACCATCGTCTATAAGAATTAGCTCATAATTTCTATAAGTTTGCCGCATTATCGAATCAATGCATTTATATATATATTTTTCTGTTTTGTATACGGGTACAATAATGCTAATCAAATTTTGAGTATTCACGTAAACATATATCCTTTCAAGCAAAACATCGCACATTCATAATTCAACATCATGAATTATATTTTCAAACACTTTTCATAAATGTTCTTAAGTTCTTTAACTACGCAAGAAAATTCAAATGGTTGGACTCTAGTTTTAACATATTCGCCCCAATTTCGATGATCATTAGAAATTTTTAGAATTTGATTTGTTAATTCAGCAGTATCCATAGATTCAAAATAATACGGATAGTCTTCACCTAATAAATCTGTATTTCCTCTAATACAGGAGCATATACAAGGCAATCCTGCTACCATGGCCTCCATTAACGCTACAGATAATCCTTCCCTAATAGATGGAAAAATAAAAAAGTCGCTAGCATTTAATATATCAGCTATATCACTTCTAAATCCTAATAATTTAATAAAATTTTCTTTATGGTTACTTCTTATAAATGCTTCTAGTTCATATTTAGCAGGGCCATTTCCACAAATAAGATAATATGAATTCTCTATATTTGAATTAATAAAAGACTTTACCGCAGTTAAATGGTTTTTATTTTCATTTAGTTCGCCTACTGATATAAAAACACGAGCATCTTGAGGTATTAGTAATTCTTTTCGAATTTTTTTTCGAGTATAATTACTATGAATAAACTTTTTTATATTAACCCCAACACCATGAACATATACAACTTGTCCATGCTGCTTTAAAGAAAATCTCCGTGCTCTTTTATAATCTTCTTGATTAATTGTTATTAAAAAATCAGTGTAGTGGGCAAGAATTCTTTCTACTGAAGTGGTAAACTAAAATTGGACACGGAGGGGGTAATTTTTGGACATACGGTGTATACTGTACGGATAGTACGAAATTAATTATCGGACAGAAATTCTCCCTCACAGGACAGGAGGTTTGCCG
>Ga0256406_1000374_pt1 | contig 84068 bp, 63 predicted proteins | sample RumenRJG_03DNA_FD_185986 | JGI IMG/M metagenome (GOLD analysis project Ga0256406, IMG submission 185986) | Bovine rumen microbial communities from Lethbridge, Alberta, Canada - RJG_03 | ecosystem: Host-associated > Mammals > Digestive system > Stomach > Rumen | place: Canada: Alberta | collected...
CCTCGCTGTGGGCTATCTGTCGGTCGTAGCTCTGTGTGGAGTCGAGCAGGAGCAAGGCATGGCCAGTGGGTGCCGTGTCGATGACCACCGTCTTGTTGTCGGCTTGCATCACGATCTCTGCAAAGCGGCGGAAGACGGCAATCTCCTGGGTACAGGGACTGCGCAGGTCTTCCTCGATGTAGGAGAAGTCGTTTACTCCAGCCTCGCGTGCTTTCTTTCTTACCTCATTCTTGTATGCCTCCAGCACTTTTTCCTCATCGATGACAGCCGTCTCTATACCGGCCTGCTTGGCTAAATGCGCGTTGAGATGATTGGCAGGATCTGTGGTGGTGAGCAGCACGTCGTCACCAAACTGTTTCAGTCCCAAGGCTATCTGCATGGCGATGGTGGTTTTGCCCACTCCTCCTTTGCCCATCGTAAACACCACGCGTTTGCCCGCGTCGTGGATGGAAAGAATGAGGTCGTCAAGGGTCTTGTACCCATCGATGCCCTCGGATGGCGATGCCTCAACGAAGCTGTCTGTGCGGAGCATTTTGCGGATATTGTCCACAGTGTCCATGTCGTAGGAGCGCAAGGGTACATATAAGGTCTCCATTTCGGCCAGGGCCGTGGGCATTGCACTTAGGGCCTGCTGCTGTGTGGAGTACATCTCGGAGGCCAACGCATCATTGTTGTCGGGTGATGACATGAGTCCATTGACCACGAGCAGCTGGTTCTCGATACCTAATCGTCGGAGTTCGCACGACGAGCGGTCAGCCTCCTTGAGTGCCGCCTGTTGCGGTCGGCTGACCAGTATCAGTTTGGTCTTGCTGCCATCTGCCAGGTTGTCAACAGCCTGCCGATAGATTTCCTTTCGCTCTTCGAGTCCCGAAAGTTGTCCGAGACAGGAGGCACCATGTTTGCTCGTCTTGATGAACGACGACCATGCCGTAGGTAGTTGAAGCATGCGCAAGGTATGGCCGGTGGGTGCCGTGTCGAAGATGATGTGGTCATATTTGCATGCATCATCCGCGTTGGTGAGAAAGTCGGAGAATTGGTTGAAGGCGGCAATCTCTACGGTGCAGGATCCCGACAGTTGTTCCTCCATGTTGGCGATGGCGGATTCGGGCAACAAACCGCGGTAAGGCGCCACCACCAACTCGCGGTATTCGTCGGCAGCCATGACGGGATCGAGGTTGACGACGGTCAGACCCTCTACATCCTTTATTTGAGTTCCATGTTGTGAGATGTCCTGGTGAAAGACATCTTGCAGGTTGGAGGCCGGGTCGGTGCTGATGAGCAAAACCTTCTCGCCCTTGTCGGACAGAGCGATGGCTGTCGCACAAGCCAGACTGGTCTTGCCAACACCACCCTTGCCAGTGAAGAACAGATATTTCTGCTGCTCCACTTCTTGAACCGTATATTCCTTCATCTTTTCATCTATTTGCCACAGCAGCAATCACCATCGTGACAGTCATCGTCTTCTCCACCACAGCAGCAACCGCAATCGCCGTCAACGGGGACACTCGTCAGGTCCTTGCCTGACCACTCGCTCATCTGTGCAGTGGACGGGTATTGCCCCACAACGGCAACCTCTCCTCCGACGAGGGTTATGGGCAGCACGTCGGCACCTTTCTCGCGAAGCAGTTGTTTCACCTTGTCATTCTTGATGAAGGCTTGTGGCTCACTGCTCAAGTTGTGGCGTTTCACCTCTATGCCCATATTTTTCAGCACATCGATGAGCGTGGCGATGCGCAACAGATTCTTGTCTACACTGGGACCGCATACTCCCGTGGGGCAACACATGGCTGGGTCGAAAATCTCAATCTCTTTCATGGTCTTTTATTATTTATTCGTTTGTTCTTTCAGTATTTGTCTCACTTGGGCAGCTGTTGGCACTTGACCATTGAGTACAACCTTGTCGTCAATGACGATGGCTGGCATTGACATGATGTTATAATCTAATATTTTGGCAATGTCGGTCACGTACTCTATGTTGGCCTCTATGTTATCTTCTTCGATAACCTGTTTGACTGTGGCGAAAGTTCTCTTGCAGCGACAGCAGCCAGAACCTAATACTTTAATCTCCATGATTTATATTAATTTGTTATTTGTAAAACTACGAACATATAGCTTATCAATTAAGGCGGACAATACATGATCCGCCTGACAAGACTACTTAATTGTTCCGCAACCGCAGTGTCCGTTCTTGATTTCTTTTGAGAAGAAATTGCAGAACAGTTCATGTGCATACTGCCAGTTGTCGCAGTTGATGCAATATCTCACCTTTGGGGCTTCAATGGTGCCTTGTATGAGTCCGGCATCTTTGAGCTCCTTCAGATGCTGGCTCACGGTCGCCTTGGCAATGGGCAGCTCATCGTGAATGTCACCGAAATAGCACTCCTGCCTGCTGGCGAGGAAAGTGAGGATCTGAATCCTGGCGGGATGAGCCAAAGCTTTGGCGAAGCGGGCTATCTGCTCAGCCTTGAGGCTATAATCTTTCTTGGTATCCATGGTCGTCTAAATAAGTATGATGGAAATTGGTAAAAGTCTCAATGATACGGTCTCTCACTTTCCGGAACACAGAGAGTTGCTCTTCGGTGGAGCCTTTTGCTAACGAGGGATCGGGAAAACTGATATGTATCTGCCGCTTTACCTTTCCTGTGAATACAGGACACGCCTTGCGGGCATGGTCACAGACTGTGATGACGGCATCCCACGTATCGTTGAGATAGTCCTTGACATTGTGCGGCTGCAAATCAGTAATCGGCATGCCGGCCTCCTTCATCACTTCAATGGCCAAAGGATGAACTTGCGGGGCAGGATAAGTGCCGGCCGACCTTACGCAGAGCTCGGCATCCAAATGTTGCAGGCAAGCCTGCGCCATCTTGCTTCGGCAACTGTTTCCTGTACAGAGAATCAATATCTTCTTCATATTGTTCGCAAAGTTACGAATAATAATTTTACAAGAATCAAGATTCTCCTTATTTAACTATATTTTGTATTCCACGAATCATACGTAACTATTCAACGATAACAATAATGCGAAACAAACGGTATCGCGTGACAAGCGTAACAACAAAACTTCGAGGCATGATGCAGAACGTGACACGTATGGGGCAGGATCGTGACACGTATGAGGCAGGATCGTGACACAGCTGAGGCAGGATCGTGACACAGCTGAGGCAGGATCGTGACACAACTGAGGCAGGATCGTGACACGGCGCGACGCGATGGCAGAACTCAGAAATCACGCTGAGCAGTTACAATCACGCATTGTTTTTGGCAGCGACTTTTCACGGCTTATGATTGCTATCGCTCGCTTTGAACGGAAAATAGTGGAACGGACTTTGCAAGAGACATTTGTCTCCAGAGCCTCTGCTTCATATTTTATCGCCGAGTCGCAATATTCCCACCATGAGCCCATAGATATTTCTCACCATGAGCCATAGAGCCGAAGAATCAGATCTTCGTATCCTATGTGTCTTTCGTGGGCAGTATGGTCTTATTGCAGGATGCTGCCCTCGTGGCCGTCCGCCATAGCAATATGTTAATCACGCTTGGATATGACGATGTGGTTGCGGATCGCTTCTAACTCTTAACTCCTATCGATAGCTATTTATGCAAATCCGTGGCTTTAAACGCATCCATGATGACTGTCGGCCGATGATTGACGAAAGCCCCGAGAGGATATTGATCTTCCAACTCCGGTGCCCAGTAGAACACACCATGGCAGTGTCCGTCACAGTCGTTTAGGGCCGCATTGATCACTGCTTCCATAATCTTCTTTCCTTCCATCGCCTTCTTCGCTTCTGCTCCAGTCTCTACTACCATACATTCAGAGCCGTACTTTTCATAAAGGTGACGGATGTTAGCAGCAAAGTCCTTGACGGTTCCTTTCCAGTCATGCTCAAGTTTCGCCTGAACATCCCAATAAGGATAGACACTCAGGCCGATCATGTCCCAGTGAGCCCCATATTTCTTCAAACCATCAAAGATGAAGTCATAACGTTTCTGGTCACAGCCACCGTCGAGATGGATGATGACCTGTGCATCAGGATAGACAGATTTTACAGCTTGGTAACCCGTCTCCGTCAGCCCGGCATACTGTTCCATATTGTCTTCTGCCTTTCCCATTGGCCAGAGAAAGCCGTGCGTAGTCTCGTTGCCCACCTGTACCCATCTCACATCGATGTGGTTATCCTTCAGCAGTTGAAGTACGTCGTGCGTATGCTCCCACAATTTTGTCTTCATCTCTCCATAGCTGAGATACTGCCATTGGGCCGGAATTGTTTGCTTCCCAGGGTCTGCCCACCAGTCACTGTAATGGAAGTCGATCATGATCGCCATTCCATAATATTTGGCACGCTTCGCCATCTCGAGAACATCTTGGACCCCGGAGAATCCGCCACGAGGATTGACCCACACGCGCAGGCGAATGGCATTGAGACCAAGCTCATGCATGAGAGCCGTGTTTTCACGAATCTCACCTTTACAGTTATAGAGTCTTTCTCCACGTGCTTCCAACTCAGTCGTTCCACTGATGTCAGCACCGAGCCAGAAGTCTGGCCTGTCTTGACCGCAGACGAAGGTCGTTACCGTAAGCACTACAGATAATAGAATTGTTCTTAACATACTGTTTCCCTTTTGATTCTTGTTTTCTCGCCAAAGGTACAACTTTACCTTGACAATGACGAATGAGAGGATCAAAATCGACGGACAATAGGCGTGAAACAGCCTCAATGACATCGCTCTCCGCCTCAACACCACAACGGGTGCAAGGTGTTGAGACGTTAAGGATACGAACAATTTTCGTATATAGGTAGTCCCCGCCGTTAAACCCAATAAAGGTTAACAGCGGGGACTTGCTGTGTTCAGGAAAGGCGCAATGGCACGCTACACCATCGAAAGATGAATCACGCAATGATTAGGCGTATGTCTCAAGGAACTTCATTCGTCCCTCAGCCTTGACTTCCTTGGTGGTAGCTGGGAAAAGGAGAGAGTCACCGGCAGCTACCTCGTAAACGTTGCCTTCATCATCCGTGAACGTACCCTCACCATCGACAACAATGGTGATGAAGAACGAGTTGAGGGCCTCCACATCGAGCGTCAGAGGCTTGTCGATATCATAAATAAACGTGCTAAAGAACGGGCACTGTACGAGAGACACGCCACGGTTCTTCTCCGGCACATACGCCTGACGGTAATCGGGCAGCACTTGATAGTTGATGCTCATGGCTGCTTCTTTCGTATGCAGCTGCCGGTAGTTGCCGTTTTTATCCTTACGTTTGAAGTCGTAGATGCGGAACGTCACGTCAGAGGTCTGCTGTATCTCACAGAGAAAGCACCCCTTGCCAATGGCATGAATGCGACCCGAAGGAAGGAAGAAACAATCGTCTTCTTTCACATCGTAATGACCGAGGGCATCGACAATCGTTCCGTCTTCTACCATCTGCTTATACTGCTCCGGCGTGATTTGCTTGCGGAGCCCTACGAGCATGTTGGCATCCTCGTCCGACTTCATGACATACCACATTTCCGTCTTCCCCCGCTCGTAGCCAAGCTTATGAGCGATCTCGTCCGTGGGATGGACTTGGATCGACAGCGGCCGCTGCGCATCGATAAACTTGATAAGCAACGGGAATTCGTTGCCGTATTTCTTGTAATTGGCCTCACCTACGAGCTGCTCCTTGAGAATCCCAACAACCTCACTGAGCTTCTTGCCATCAAACTCACCGCCTTTGACAACGGTCTCATTCCCCGGCACGCCGGAGATTTCCCAACTCTCTCCAACGTTCTCCAAATCTGACTTCAGATGTTTGAACGGGATAATCTTGTTGCCGCCCCACAGCGTCTGCTTGAGCAGCGGATTAAAACGTAATGCTTGCATATAATAATAAGTTTAGTTCTTCCTCCAAAACTCCGGTGTCAACACCACGATGACGGTGAAGATCTCAAGACGGCCGACAAGCATCATGAATGAGCAGAACCACTTGATGAAAGCAGGCAGCTGCGACCACGACATCGTCGGACCTATCTCTGTACCGAGGGTCGGACCTACATTACTCAGACAACTCAGACATATCGTAATAGCGTTGGTGTTGTCTACACCCGACGCAATAATGACAAAAGCAAAAATGAAGAATAGCAGGAGATAGGCCGTGACAAACGCTAAAAGCGACACTCGCTGCTTGTCAGGAATATTCGTGCCACTGATCTTCAGCGGCAACACCGCGTTGGGGTGGAGACGTTGCATCAGCTCATTCTTCAATACCTTGAGAATCATCACACATCGCACACATTTCAGTCCGCCCGTTGTCGACCCCGAGCAGGCACCAAAGAACATACACACGGCAAGGACGACCCACGTCACATGCGGCCATACCCCCGCATTGTCGTTGAACAGTCCTGTAGTGGAGATGAACGACACGACCTGGAAGATGGCGGAGCGGAAAGCATGCTCTACAGCGTAATGGTTGCGAAAAATGAGCTCCCCCATGATGAACGCCGTAGCCAGCGACACGACGATGACATAGAAGCGGAACTCGGAGTCCTTGAACAGGCTCTTCCATTTGCGCTTGAAGAATGCCATATATAATAAGGTGAAGTTGGTGCCGGAGAGAAAACAAAAGAATGTCGTCACATACTCCAACGACGGAGAATGGAAATACTCCGTTGAGTCGTTATAGGTTGAGAAACCGCCCGTTGCCACCGATGACATGGTAAAGTTGGCGGCATCGAACCAGTCCATGCCGAAGACCTTATAACTCAAGAAGCAAGCCACGCTTAGGGCGAGATACACAAGCCAGATAAAACGCACGCTCGTGGAGAGCTTGGGCTGCAACTTTGTCTTGATAGGACCCGTCGACTCGGCTCCAAAGACCCGGATACTCCCGCTCCCTCCCGCCACGGAAGGGATGAGGGCTATGACGGTGAAGACAATGCCCAAGCCGCCCACCCACTGCGTCAGTGAGCGCCATGTGAGGATGCCATGAGGCAGCACCTCTACATCGTCGATGATGGTCGCGCCTGTTGTCGTAAAACCCGACATAGCTTCGAAATAAGCATCCGTAAAACTATGCAGGTAGCCGCCAAGCAAGAACGGCAACGTGGCAAAAAGCGAATAGATAATCCACACTAAAGACACGAGCAGGTAAGCATCACGTCGTGAGAGCCGGTTTTCTGCCTTCCGTCCCCAAAACTTCAAGACTGCACCGGCAAAGACCGTGATGATCGCCGACGAAGCAAAGAGCAGAATGTCATCCTCCTGATAACAGAGTGCCACAACCATGCAGACAAGCATCGTCACGGCCTCGCCGTAGAGCAGGCTGCCTAATACCCGTAATATGATTTTATAGTTAATCATAGCGACAATCTGTTAAGCAAGTCGCGCCCGATAGCCTCTATCTTTCTCGGAGAATTGAAATACTTCTCCAACGTCTTCATGTTCACGCCATGGCAGAACACGACTACATGATCTCCCGCCTCTATCAGCGTGTTACCATTGACGAGCATCCCTTTGTCACCCCGTACCAGTCCGCCTATGGTCACATCCTGCGGCAGTCGGAGGTTACGAACTGCCATCTTTGTCACCTTCGAGTCTTCCTTGGCCACGAACTCCGCTACATCGGCGTTCGCCGACATGAGGAACGTAACGTTCAGCACATCGGCATCAAGCATGACCTGATAGATGCGGCTGGCAGCGATCGCCTTCTTATTAATGATCGTGCCGATATCAAGACTCTCTGCCATCGACACGTAGTCGAGATTCTCCACGTCGGCCACCGTCTTCCTGACACCGAGGCGCTTGGCCGTAAGACAAGCCAGGATATTTGTTTCCGCGTTCCCCGTCAGGGCAACGAAAGCCTGTGTATTCTTGATGCCTTCATCCTCAAGGAGCGAGGTGTCGCGCGCATCACCCTGAATGATGAGCGTCTTGTCCTCCACGAGTTGGTTCAGTTCCTCACACCTGTCAGGATCCAGCTCTATGATCTTCGCGTGCATATATTCCGGCATGCTCTGCAGCGCACGCACAGCAGTCATGCCGCCGCCCATAAACAACACGTTACGCACATCGACATAAGCCGTCTTGCCCGTAATCTCACGGATGTAAGGAATATACTGCTTCGTCGTCATGAAATAAGCGAGGTCGAAACAGTGCAACGCATCATTACCGCCCGGGATTATCGTATCGCGTCCGCGTTTGATAGCGACGACATGATATGGGTCGTCAGGTCCACAGAGATCCTTCAACGGCTGGTTGAGAATCTTACAGTTGTCGCGCAGTTTGATGGCAAGCATCACGAGGGCCCCGCCGTGGACATCCCATCGCTGCCTTACCCACGACATCTTCAGGCCATTGTTGATCTCCTTCGCGGCAAGGATCTCCGGATAAATGAGGACATCGACTCCGAGGTCCTTATAGAACTGCCGGACATCCTCTTCCACATACTCCGCGTCGTTGACCTTTGCCACCGTCTTCTTGGCGTGCAGGGCATGGGCCAGGATACAACTGTTTATATTTTCGTTTTCATCGGGTGAAACAGCAATGAAAAGGTCAGCATTGGCTGTACCCGCCTCACGCAGTGTCTTCAGGCTCGAAGGCGACCCACAGAGAGTCAGCAGGTCATAGTCGGCTCCAATCTTGTCAAGACGGCTCTGATCATCGTCAATAATCGTAATCTCCTCCTGGTTACGGGATAGCAACCGGGCGAGATGCGTTCCGATGGCATAGGCGCCTGTAATGATAATTTTCATAATAATGCTTCTATGTCTTTTCGCAAGCTCTCATTGTCAATGCCGCAGACCCGACGCTCTTCCTCCACAGTGCCGTGCTCCACGAACTTATCGGGCAAACCAAGACGCACAACCGTCGGCGTGTAGCCTTTGTCAGCCATCCATTCGAGGACAGCGGAGCCCATGCCGCCGTTACGCACGCCATCTTCCACAGTGATGACCTTCTTAAAACGTTCTCCAACCTCCGTGAGCAGATGCTCGTCGAGAGGCTTAAGAAAACGAAGGTCGTAATGAGCAATCTTCCCTACGCTATTGCTGTTGTCTGTTTCTATCTGCTTGATGACGGTCTCCACATCGTTGCCAATAGGCCCGATGGTGATTACCGCCAACTCTTTGCCGTCGTGTAGCTTTCTTCCCGTGCCTACTTCTATTTCCTCAAAAGGACAGTTCCACTTTTCAGCAGGCAACACACCGCGTCCACGCGGGTATCGGATGACAAACGTTCCCTTTCCGGGCAACTGTGCAGTGTACATCAATCTGCGCAGTTCATGCTCGTCCATCGGAGAGGCTATCGTGAGATTAGGGACGGGGCGCAAAGCCGCCATGTCGAAGGCTCCGTGATGGGTTGGGCCATCCTGACCGACGAGCCCCGCCCTGTCAAGACAAAGCACCACCGGGAGATTTAATATGGCGAGATCATGGATGATATTGTCATAAGCGCGCTGAGCGAAAGCACTGTAGATGTTACAGAACGGCTGCAAGCCGTCTTTCGCCATACCGCCTGAGAACGTCACGGCATGTCCCTCGGCGATACCGACATCGAAAACTCTGTTCGGCATCTCCTTCATCATGATGTTCATAGAGCATCCTGTAGGCATGGCGGGTGTCACCCCGACGATACGCGGATTCTGCTTCGCCAATTCCAAGAGTGTCTTTCCGAAGACTTCCTGGAACTTCAGCGGCTGCTGTTCGTTACTCTCTAAGATACGTTCTCCCGTGGCGACATCGAATTTGCCCGGAGCATGCCACACCGTGGCGTTCTTCTCAGCAGGCGCATAACCTTTGCCTTTGATGGTATGCAGATGGAGAAGCTTCGGACCCTTCATATCCTTGATCTGCCGAAGCACATGCACAAGGTTCTCTACATCGTGACCTTCGAACGGTCCGAAGTAACGGATGTTCAAACCCTCGAAAATGTTCTGCTGGTGGGTCAGCGCACTCTTCAAGGCATTATTCAGCCGAATAATGCCCTTGCGGCGGTCATCATTGAGATAACCTTTTCCGTGAAGCCATTGCGAAGCCCTGAAGCGCAACTTGTTGTAGGTCGCGTTGACATCAAGATTGATGAGATACTGTTCCATGCCTCCCACGGCACGGTCTATTGACATATCGTTGTCGTTGAGGATAATGAGCATGTCGTTCGGAGTGGACGACACATTGTTCAAACCCTCGAACGCCAGGCCTCCACTCATGGCCCCGTCTCCGATGACAGCCACGACGTGCCGCTCGTCATGTCCCGTTTTCTTCGCTGCCACTGCCATACCGAGCGCGGCAGAGATACTGTTCGACGCATGGCCGCAGGTGAAGGTGTCGTACTCACTCTCCAACGGTGTAGGGAACGGACGGATGCCACCGAACTGCCGGTTGGTACAGAACCGTTCCCGGCGACCCGTGAGAATCTTATGACCATAAGCCTGATGACCCACGTCCCAGACGATACGGTCGTCAGGGGTATTGAAGACATAGTGGAGCGCTACTGTCAACTCCACCACACCTAAACTCGAAGCGAGGTGACCGGGATTCACCGACACCTCTTCTATGATATCTTGTCGAAGTTCCTTGCACACTTCAGGTAATTGCTCTTCCGGCAGACGACGAAGATCCGCAGGAAAATCAATGAGGCTCAGCAAAGAAAATTGCTTTTCTTCCATCTATGGGAATTATATTTTTGCAAAGTTACACATTTCTTCCCAACAAACGTTATCTTAACAAAACAATATTCGCTTCAACGACGCTTGGACACTATTTTAGATCCAACTCTACAATTGTATCTACGCCTGAGGGTGCCACCGGCATTTCGAGGAACACGCCGGAGACAGCCTTTGTGACTTTTACCGCCTTTCCGCTTTCATACATTTTAGCGGCTGCGATTTTACGCGCCGTAAGGGGTAGGAACAAACCACGGTCGCCCCATTTGAGAATATGCACAAAAAGCTTGTTACCTTTTTGGGTTGTTACGCCCCAATCGTGAGGAGCCACGATACCGCCACGCGTCCCATAAATGGTTTCACCATGAACCTTAAGCCACTGACCAATCTGATGCAGCCTTTCCACGGCCTCTACAGGCAATTCACCGTCAGGACGCGGACCTACATTGAGAAGCAGGTTGGCATCTTTACCGGCGGCTGTGACAAGTTTCCGAATGAGATAATCAGCGCTCTTGTAATCCTTGTCAGTTATATCATAACCCCAGCTGTCATTCATGGTAAGACAAGTCTCAAGAGGAAGATGACTTATTTTCTGTCCGGACAAGCCATAACTGTTCTCCCCTGGCAGATCTTGCTCAAAGACCTGAATATCTTCACCCTCAAAAGGAACCTGATGGTGATTATTTGCGACAAGACACGAAGGCTGCAAACTATGGATAAGCTTATAGGGTTGATCAAAATGCCAGTCGAAAGGTGTAGGGTCTGAGTCATGGTCCCACCAGCCGTCAAACCAGATGCAGCGCACAGGACCGTAGTTGGTCAAGATCTCACGGAGCTGACGGTTCATGAAAGAGAGATACGACTGATAATTCTGCTTGTCCTTAGGCCTGCCTACCCCTAACCCAGTCCGTCCTAAAGGGTAATCTTCGCGCGACCAATCGAGAAGTGAATAATAAACATGAAGCGCAAGCCCATACTTCTTGCAAGCCTTGGCGATCTCAGCTAATACGTCACGATGGAAAGGCGTGCCGTCTACAACATTATACTTGCTTTCTGCCGTCTTGAACATGGAGAAACCATCGTGGTGGCGACTCGTTATCGTTATATATTTGGCACCGGCATCCTTAAAAGTCTTAACCCATTGATCAGCATCGAATTTAGAAGGATAAAAACCATCCGCAAGATGAGGGTATTCCGTGTAATTGATGTTCTTTCTGTTCATCACCCATTCTCCGGCACCAAGCATAGAGTAGATCCCCCAATGAATGAAAACGCCAAAACGATCATTTTGGAATGCCTTCTGCGACTGTTTCACGTCTTGAGAAGGAACGTACTGCTGACCGAAAACTGTCAAAGTTGAAAAAGCCAACAAGACAGATAAAAATATTTTTCTCATATTGCTAAGCTTTAACTTGTCTGAAAACATTATGATTAAAACTCTTTTGCAAAGATAATATTCTTTATCGTAACCTACAAACCCAATTTTAATATCTGACAAAAAATTGTATTTTTTTACAAGATACTTGTACAGGCCATCCGTTCTGACCATTTCTAAGACTAAGGTGCATAAGTCTGTACTTAAGCTCGAAAAACACTCTATACAAGACAACGGAAATGGTATGAACGCGAACACAAGGGAGGCTTAAAAAGCAGAAAACGAAGCAGAAGGGCCAGAAAGAACGAAAAAAGGCGGTCCATTGGATCGCCTTTTAATTTATATTGCAACTATTCAACGCTCGCAATGAATGCGCGTTGAAAAGAGAATAGGGCTTAGAAGAACAGATACCTGTTGTCTACAACCTTAGCTTTAATGTAAAGTTCATTCATATAGTTGCCGGCAGCCTGCATAGCTTTCTGCCGGAGGGTAGCCTCTGTCTGCTGCTCATTAAACTTCATAGCGTTCTTCTTGCGATTGATGACCTGGAACTGGTAAACGCCACCCTGTCCCTTCACAGGACGAGAGAAGAACTTGCCGACCTTTGCCACATAAACCGCACCACTGAGCGCAGGCTCGCTGGCACCCGTCGTGTTGACGAAGACAGGAGCAGAGAACGTAACCTGGTTGACAGGTGTAACCACAGCACCTTTGGCCTTAGCGGCAGCAAGACTTGTGGCACCCTTGGCCTTAGCCATCAGCATTTCAGCTTTCTTGTCGCGGAGCACCTCAGCTTTAACCATCTCCTTCACCTGCGGATCATCAAGCCCACGGTAGCCAATAGGATGGACACCTGTGCAGACGACAACCAAAAGGTTATCACCATTGTTACCACATTCGTAGAGCGGTGAAACATCACCTACCTTAGCGTCGAAGAGCCACTTCATAGCGTCACGCGTAGAATGAATGCCGGCGAGGTAGTGCTGAGAAGTTGTCACATCCTTAGCCTCCTGCACCTGATAACCGCTCTTGGCGGCATTCTTGTAGATTGCGTCAGGTGTCGTGTTAGCACTGACAAACGTGCTGAACTTGTTGTAGATAGCGCTGCGCGTGTCCTTAGAGTAGTCGATGGTCTTCTTGATGACAGCAGCCGTATATTTCTCTACCATGTTCTTACGGTCGAGGACCTCAACGATGATGTTACCCTGTGTCGTGGCGATGTTCTTAGTCTCCTTCGGAGCCATTGTCAGCAACGTATTGAGGTAATTCTTTGTATCGTTGTCCATCGTGTTCGTGTACTCATACTGACGAGTCGTGAGCCACTGCTCGCTGCCCTCCTGGCCATATTTCTTAGCCAGTGTAGCGAAGTCGGCACCGGCGGAGAGAGCCTTATAGACAGAGTCGGCACGGGTATGAGCCTCTTGAGGTGTCGTACCACCGATCTGGATAGCACGGAACTGAACAGAATCAGGAAGCTCCTGCTTAGCGACAAGCTTCACGATATTGAGAGTGTTGTCACTTTTCGACTCCACAGGGCCGAGCGTCTGCCCAACGCTCATAGAATCGAGCTTTGCTGCAATGTCCGTGGGGAAAGCCTCCTTACCCACAGGAATGCCAAGATAAGGCACTGTAGATGTGCTCTTACGCACTACATCCGTAGGATCGGCGGCAGCAGCGAGATTCTTTGCATAGCCATTAAACTCCTTAAGCAGCGCGGCGCGGTCAGCACGAGAAGCGGTGATCTGCACGTCGACATACTTGATGTCACGGCTTTCAACATACTGCTCGAAACGTGGCTTCATCTCGTCGTACTTGGCCTTGAGGTCAGCGTCACTGATCTTGACCTTCGAATCCTGGATGCTGCTGTAAGGATAAGAAGCCAACTGGATATTGCTCTCCTCACTCGACTCCTTGTAAGCCATCTTAGCCTCTACAGGGTTGGAAAGGAAGCAGTGAGAAAGCAGACCGTTATATTTCTGCATGAGGAGCTGCTGACGCAGCGTCTTCTCAATATAGGTCCAATACTTGTAGATAGCGTCGTACTGCTCGGCAGCCTGAGGATTGGTGTTTTTGACCTGTTGGTACTGAGCAAGGAACTGCTTGAGCTGATTGGCATCGAAACGTCCCGTCTGACGGTTCACGAAAGGTGTGGAAAGAAGCATCTGGTTCGTGCCTTCGTTGAGCACATTCTGCATCTCCTCATCGGTAACAGTGAGACCAAGCTTATCACACTCTTTCTCGATGAGCTTATACTGTACAAGACTCTGCCACACTTGATCGCGAAGCTGATTGAGCTGGTCGTCGGTCAGGTTGTCCTGCCCCATGACCTTCATAGCGTCCTGAGCTTCGTCTACGAGCTTGGCAAAGTCCTCGTAACTGATTTTTTCTCCTAAGATTTCACCGATCTGCTGTCGCTCGTTGTTACGCTGCGACTCACAGGAACGGAATGCCTCCTCAGCAATGAAGGCAAAGAGGCCGATACCGATGATGACGATCAGTGTCACGCCTCTGCTTCTGATTTTTCCTAAAGCTGCCATTTTGTTTTTACGTTTATTTTATTTTATTATTTTCGAAGATAATTCTTTAATGTGCAAAATTACTAATTATTCAACAATCCTCCACATCTTTTTATAAGAAATTTGCTTTCCGGAGGTGTTTTCATGCAAGTGAAGAGCTTGGAAAGCATCAATGCGAGACAGTCAGGCGCACCAATTCTATTTTTGTCGCCGTAGACTTCAGGATCTTGAACGAATAGCGCCCGATGTTGATGATCTCGTTGAGCTTTGGAAAACTCTGGTACTCGTGGAGAATGAGACCACTGATGGTCTTATAATCGTCACTCTCAGGGAGATCGAGACCAAAACGGTCGTTGGCATCATCAATCTCTACACGACCCGAGAAGATATAATCATGTTCGTCAACCTGCTTGGCGATCAAGTTGTCACTGTCGTGTTCATCCTGGATATCGCCGAAGATTTCCTCCACGATATCCTCAAGGGAGACGAGACCTGCGGTTCCGCCAAACTCATCCACGACAACGCCGAGGCTCTTCTTCTGTTGCAGGAAGATACGCATGAGCTTCTGAGCCGCCATTGTCTCTGGGACAAACGGCATCTTACGCACTGAGTTCTGCCAGTGCTCCGGCTTACGGAACATCTCCGAGCTGTGAATATAACCCACGATATGATCGATGTCATCCTTGAAGACTACGATCTTCGAGTTGCCACTCTCTATGAACTTCTGTTTGAGCTCATCGATCGTGCAATCGATATCCACGGCATTGATCTCCGTGCGCGGGATCATACAGTCGCGCACTTTGGTGTCAGGAAAGTCGAGCGCGTTCTGGAAAATTTTTACCTCATCGTCGACCTCATCGCCTTTTGGCGTATTGTCGATCGATGACTGGAGAAGGTAGTCGAGATCCACTTTCGTAAAACTCTTCTCCGACTCTTTTTGATCGATCCTTATTCCAACCAGACGCAGCATGATCCGCGAGAGGAAGGTAGAGATCTTGCTCACAGGCCACAGCACGATGTAGAACAGCGCCGCGAGGGGTGCGAAGAACGACAGGAGCTTATTGGGGCTGCTCTTGAAGAATGCTTTTGGCAAAAACTCTCCCGTGAAAAGCATCACAAAGGTAGAAAGCAGCGTATCGAGCGTCACGCGCACGCCGGGAGCAAACGACGCAAAGACGGTAGAATCGAAGATTCGTGCGAAGAGGATACCGTAGATGACGAGCACAATATTGTTGCCCACGAGCATCGTCGAGACAAAGCCGTTAGGGTGCTGGTAAAAGAAGTCGCAGAGCCGTTGCGACAGCCCGTTCTTCTCTTTGTCCATCGAGGCAAGCATACGGTTGCTCGACACAAAAGCGATCTCCATGCCTGAGAAGAAGGCGGAGAGCACCATCGTGAAAAGAATTTCTATAATTGCTGATATATCAACTTGCACAATAACAATATTTTATTCGTTCGAATTACGTACGGGCGTAGCCTTCTGACGCGAATTCATCAGCATGCTGTCCTGCGCGGCCTTCGCCGAGTCGGACCCTTCCGTAGAGCCTCCAAAGTCGGAGCTCTGGAACGAGCCGCGGGAGTTGGTAACGATATAATGCGTCATGCGCTCATCCGACCGGAAGTAGCTGCCCTGAAGCGTGCGTTCCGGCGTGACGAGCCGCGAGAACGTGTAAGAGTAAAGTTCATGCTTCTGCTCATCCCAGTAGAGCTGCTGGGAGGAAAAGCGCAGGCCGTCTTTTGTCAGCACGCGTACACGCGAGCGCAACTCCCACAGATGCTGCTGGTCATAGTAATAAGCCGTGTCGCACTGTATATAAGCCTGGATATGAAAGTTCTCATCAAACTGCTCCAGGAAAAGTCCCTTGTCGAACGTCCACCGTGAGGGATGCCTCACTTCATTGACATCCCACCGCTCCGTGACAATACGGTATTTGATGACTCCCGAATCGGAAATAAGCGTGTTGACACCAAGCGTTGTCATCACCGAGGCTGAGTCGCGGTCATGAATAGCCGGCGCTGTATGCTCTACGGCCTCCTGACACGCGGCAAGAAAAGAAGACGCAAAAAGAGTTAATAGTACACATATTATTATATGCATACTACCAACCCTCATATTTTTCCTGTTATCGTTATTTCTACAGATACTGTCCATCCTTCGATTACTGCACCTTCCATTTAGCAAACCAGCGCTCGTTGAACGTCAAGCCAATATTGATCCGGAACGTGTTCTCCGTGATAAAGTTAGTTGCCGAGCGACGCACCCATTGTCCACTGATGTTCAGGATGGACCGGTTGTTCCAGCTGTTCATAATAGGGATGCCGAAACCGAGGCTTGCACTCATCTCCTTGGGACCGTTCTGACCGTTTATATAATAATAAGGTGTAGCATAAGACACGCCCACCCTATATCTCACGCGGTTGATGAAATGTCGGTTGTATTCTCCCGGGCAGTATTCAGCGCCCAACGTCACTTTATGGCGGTCCTTATATTGCCCCGACATCATAGCGTAAGAAATTACGCCATTGTCGGAACTGTAGCCGGGCTCCTCCACCTTTCCCCATTTCTGGAGCGTATAGTCAGCGGCGATCTTCAACTTGTTGTCATGGTTGTACATCAGTCCGGCTCCGATCGTCGCAGGCATCTCCAACTGAAGCTTTGCTCCATTGCCATTGTAAACTACCGTATCAGCCACGCCGGTAGAAGCGTTGGAAGAAATCACACTGAGTTCCGGATTGCCGCCGAGCTTATGCCCGAGCTCATAGGTGACACCGAGCGTCAGCTCATCCTTCTTCGTAAGGCGTGCTGTATATTGGGCGCCGAAGTTAAGCTTGTAGCTTTCCACGTCTGCCGTGGCTATCTTCGAGATGCTGTTTACATAACTGTTACTGAAACTGTTTACCAGCGTACGGCTGTAGTTGCCATAGAGATAGCCACCGTTGACACCGACAGCAACCCCCTTGAACGGCGACCAGCCTAAACCGAGGTATACCTGATGGAAGCCGCCTGACCCATTGTATGTGTCGGTGGAGGTCGTAGCATTGGCATCACCCAACTTCGTTGAGGATGTATAGGAATAGCCCACGTTCGTATAAGGCAGGAAGCCGAAGCTCAGACCCAAATGACGAAGCACCCGGAAACCGGCAACAATATACTCGAAATCAGCGTTCTTAGCGTTCTTCTTCACACCGTTTTCCTTGAAATTGGTGATCTGCCCTGACAGTCCGACATCGAAAATAAACGACAGGCTGTCAAGCGACGAGTAGGATGCGGGGTTGAGATAGTTGACCTGATTATGGTCATGGAAGCCTATCGCCACTCCATCCATACCACGGTTGAACCCCGATGACTGATCGGACAGCTGTCCCAGCCCAAACTGGCTGTAAGGCGAGTTTGTGCCACTTTGAGCCATCGCCGGCTGAGCGGAAGCAAGCATGAATCCCGCTGCAATACTGCTCACGAGAATATTGATTTTTGTCTTCAATGCGTTCGTTCTTTTAGTGATATAATATCTCTGATAACAAAATCAAGTGCAAAAGTATTGAAAAAAAATAAGATAAACGCACGATAAGTCGAAATAATAAGGTATTTTTGCACTGTGAAATTTAATATGAGATATTTTAAGCAAGCTGCAATCCTTGTCCTGTTGCTTGTTTCCATGCTCCCCAAGGCCGGTGCCATAGGAACGGAGACACCTTTGGAACAGATGGACAGCGTCAACATAAGTCTGCTCACATGCTCTCCGGGGCATGAGATATGGAGCCTCTACGGGCATACCGCCATTCGTTTCGAAGACCGGTCGCGTCATGCCGACTACGCCATCAACTATGGGCTTTTCGACCTTTCCAAAAAATATTTCATCCTCAGGTTCGTCTTCGGACTCACTGATTATCAGATGGGTATTGAAGACTACGACCTGTTTCTCTCTGATTACAGCGAGGAAGGGCGCGGCATCATTGAACAAAGACTGAACCTATCGCGCAAGGAGAAACTGGCCATCGCGCAGGCCATTCAGGCCAACTATGACCCAAGCGTGAGGACCTATCGCTACAATTATTTCTATGACAACTGCACGACACGGGCACGTGACATCCTCGTCAGGCACCTCGACGGAAAGGTAAAATATCAGATCAATCCAAACGTCAAGTCGTCCTATCGTGAGATGATCCACCAGTGGAATCACGGACACCGTTGGATGGCATTCGGCTGCGACCTGCTCCTCGGCGTGGGCTCAGACTTGAAGACCGACTATCAGCAGCAGCAATTCCTTCCCGATTCGTTGCGCAAAGACTTCGAGAGCGCAATCGTCGTGGAGCCATCCGGCCGCACACACAAGCTCGTGGCCGATACCACGAACACGCTGATACCCAATAATGCCGAAGACGAATCAGGCTTCTGGACAACAGTGACACCTACGCTGTTGTTCACGGCGCTCCTCGTTCTGACCTTGGTCATCTCTTTCTTCGAATATCGGCGCAAGAAGACTTTCTGGCCCTACGACACCCTGCTGCTTACGCTCTCCGGGCTCGCCGGCATCGTGCTTTTCCTGATGATTTTCTCGCAGCATCCTACGGTAAGAGTCAACCTGCAGATTCTGTTGCTCAATCCTTTATCCATCGTTTTCGTCTTTGGAGTGAGCCGTAGCGCCTGCCATCATAAGTTCCATTTCTATTGGAACATTCTGTGTGTATGCCTCATTCTTTTCCTTGTCTGCGGATTCTTTTTGCAAAAATATGCGGAAGGAATGTGGCTTTTGGCATGCACTTTGTTAGTAAGATGCATCATCAACCGGCTTCTTTATCGGGAACCGGCAACTCATAAATTAGCGGAAGGGAATAATAAATAATGCGATATTTAGCGCTTTTAGTAGCAGCACTGACGACAGCCGAGATGCAGGCCTACGAGCTTGCGCCGCGCCTTGTCATCAACGTTACGATCGACCAGCTGCGCTCCGACTATGTCGAAGCGTTCAGCAAGTTTTATTCCCGCTACGGCATCAAACGCCTGCTCGACGAAGGGCTCGTCTATGAGGGAGCCACCTACCCTTTCTTCCCGGTCGATCAGTCGTCGGCCACTGCATCCATCTCCACTGGCACAACGCCTTTCTACAACGGCATCATCGGTGACACATGGCTCGACCGCAAGTCGCTCCAGCCTGTGGGCAGCGTGGATGACGGCAAAGGATTCTTCTCGGCCGACAAAATTCGCACCAGCACCATTGGCGATGAACTCAAAGTAAGCTCCAACGGCAAGGCGCTTGTCTATTCGTTTGCGGCTGACAGCAAATCGGCCATCCTTTTAGCGGGCCATGCCGCCGACGGATGCTACTGGCTCGGCAAGGACCGGTTGTGGACAACGTCGTCCTACTATGAGAAGTCTCTTCCAAAATGGGTCCGAAACTACAACGAAGGCTTCGGGACCCAGTATAAGAAGCAAAAGAACCATCAGGACAACGACAACGTCGTGGACCTTGCGCTTGCCGCCTTGTCGTCCACCGACATAGGTCAGGACGACGTTTCTGACATTCTGAACATCACGCTCTCTGCCACAAAGTCAGACGGCAAGCCGGTACACAACTGGCAGGAGGAGATGCAAAGCGTCTATCAGCAGCTCGACTATACCCTTGGCAGGCTCATCAATGCCGTAGAGAAAAAGATGAGCATGCAGCAGGTGCTCTTTGTCGTCACCTCCACAGGCTACAGCGAGGAGAAGCCCACCGACCTCTCCCGTTATCGCATTCCGACAGGCACTTTCTATATCAACCGCACGGCAAGCCTGCTCAACATGTATCTCGGAGCAATCTATGGCTCAGGAAGATACGTCGAACAGGAGTACGGCAACGAGATTTATCTCGACCACCGACTCATAGAGCAGAAGCGCATATCCATGTCGGAGTTGCTCTCCCGCTCGCAAGAGTTTCTCATGCAGAGCGCAGGCGTGGCTGATGTCTACACCAGCGACCGGATACAGTCGGGCAACAACGACATCCAGAAGATACGTGCCGGTTATAATCCCATCCTCAGCGGCGACATTATCATCAACGTTGCTCCAGGATGGCGACTCCTCAACGAGAACACCCAGCAGACTTCCATGAGCCGGGCCGGTGTTGTTCCATTCCCTATCATTTTCTTTGGCGACGGCATCAAGCATGAGCGTGTGACAGGCCCTGTCACCGTTGATCGCATCGCGCCTACCATTGCAAAGACTATCCGCATCCGTGCACCAAACGCTTGCACCGTTGCTCCCTTGTTCTGATTTTATTCTGCAACGCCCTGCGATTGAAGAAGAATCGCGGGGACATTACGCTGTCATCGCACGACGATTCAACTGAAATCGCGACACCATCCAAGGCTGACACCATCGTGACACAGCTGTGAAAAGATCGTGACACAGCTGTGAAAAGATCGTGGCTCAATCGTGAAAAGACGACCATAAAGCAGCAAGACACCGTGCAAGCTGCTGACAGACGGGCCGGAACAAGGAAGAAAACATTGCTTTTTTCAGCCTTAATAAGGCTGATTACCAAATAGTTTTATTAACTTTGCATCCAAATAAGAAAAAACAATAACAAGATATGAACTTCAACAAGTTTTTGAGATCCATCTTCGGGGATAAGTCGAAGCGCGACATGCGCCTCATCCAGCCACTCGTAGAGAAAGTGAAAGAGGCCTACCCTGACATTGAAAAACTGTCCAACGACGAGCTTCGTGCCAAGAGCAAGGAGATACAGAATTACGTGCAGGACGCTGCCAAGCCTTACAAGGAAAAGATTGCCGAGCTCCGAGCCAAGATTGAGGACACGCCGATCGATGAGCGTGAGCCGATCTTCAACGAGATAGACAAGCAGGACAAGGAGATGCTCGACACCTTGGAGAAGGCGCTCAACGAGGTCATGCCCGTGGCCTTCGCCATCGTCAAGGACACCGCCCGCCGCTTCGCGCAGAACGCTGACACCGTGGTGACAGCGACCGACTTCGACCGTGAGCTCGCTGCCAATCCGAAGAACGACTTCATCACCATCGACGGTGACAAGGCTATCTACCACAACGAGTGGACAGCCGGAGGCAACAAGATCCACTGGGACATGGTGCACTACGACGTGCAGCTCTTCGGTGGCATCGCGCTTCACCAGGGCAAGATCGCCGAGATGGCTACCGGTGAGGGTAAGACCCTCGTGGCTACGCTCCCCGTGTTCCTCAACGCCCTCACAGGCAACGGCGTGCACATGGTGACGGTCAACGACTACCTCGCCAAGCGTGACTCCGAGTGGATGGGACCGCTCTATGAGTTCCACGGACTCTCCGTCGACTGTATCGACAAGCACCAGCCCAACTCCCCCGAGCGCCGCAAGGCTTATCAGGCGGATATCACCTTCGGTACGAACAATGAGTTCGGTTTCGACTATCTGCGTGACAACATGGCACTCTCGCCCGACGACCTCGTGCAGCGCCGTCACAATTTCGCCATCGTCGATGAGGTCGACTCCGTGCTGATCGATGATGCCCGTACCCCGCTCATCATTTCCGGTCCCGTGCCCAAGGGTGAGAACCAGATGTACGAGGAGTACCAACCGCTCGTAGAGAAGCTCTATGAGGTGCAGCGCAAGCAGGCTACAGAGCTCCTCGCCGATGCCCGCCAGAAGATCAACGCCGGCCGCCAGGAGACCGATAAGAACAAGGCGCAGGAGCTCCTCGACGAGGGTTTCCTCAGCCTCTACCGTTCCTTCAAGGCACTGCCTAAGAACAAGGCGCTCATCAAATACCTCTCTGAGGAGGGTATCAAGAGTGGCATGCAGAAGACCGAGGAGATCTACATGGAGAACAACAACCGCCGCATGCCGGAGGCTGTCAAGCCGTTGTATTTCGTTGTCGACGAGAAGATGAACTCCGCCGACCTCACGGATAAAGGTGCCGAATGGCTCGCCAACCAGGTTCACGACAAGAACCTCTTCGTGCTCCCCGACATCGCCTCGGAGCTCTCCGCTCTCGAGAACGAGAAGGGACTGAACGACCAGGAGCGTCTCGACAAGAAGGATGACCTCCTCAACCACTACGCCGTACAGAGCGACCGCGTGCATACCCTGCAGCAGCTGCTCAAGGCGTACACGATGTTCAACAAGGACGATGAGTATGTCGTCATGGACGGCGAGGTGAAGATCGTCGATGAGCAGACGGGCCGTATCATGGAAGGCCGCCGCTGGAGCGATGGCCTGCACCAGGCTATCGAGGCCAAGGAGCACGTGAAGGTGGAGGCTGCCACACAGACCTTCGCGACCATCACGCTGCAGAACTACTTCCGTATGTACCACAAGCTCGCCGGTATGACGGGTACGGCTTCTACGGAGGCGGGTGAATTCTGGGACATCTACAAGCTCGATGTCGTGGAGATTCCTACCAACCGTCCGGTGATCCGCAAGGATCTCGACGACCGCGTCTATAAGACGCAGCGCGAGAAATATGCAGCCGTCATCGAAGAGGTGGAAGAGATGCGTGTCCAAGGCCGTCCGTGCCTCGTGGGTACGACTTCCGTCGAGATCTCCGAGCTGCTCTCCCGCATGCTGACCATGCGCAAGATTCCACACCATGTGCTGAACGCCAAGCTTCACCAGAAAGAGGCTTTGATTGTGGCCGAAGCCGGTAAGAGCACGATGGGACAGGTATATATCACCTCTGACGGCAAGGCGTTCACTGACAAGCCCTCAGCCGTACGTTATCAGGAAGCGCTCATCAAGGCTGCCACCGACAAGAAGAAAGGATCCGACCCAGAGCTCGTGGGCAAGACAGCCGACAGCCTCATCCACAACGAGGAGCGCCTGCTCGGTGCCGTCACGATCGCCACGAACATGGCCGGTCGTGGTACCGATATCAAGCTTACACCTGAGGTGAAGGCTGCCGGTGGCCTCGCTATCATCGGCACGACGCGTCACGAGAGCCGTCGTGTGGACCGTCAGCTCCGTGGACGTGCAGGACGTCAGGGAGACCCCGGATCCTCCGTGTTCTACGTCTCGCTCGAAGACGAGCTCATGCGTAAGTTCGGTTCAGAGCGTATCGCCCATGTCATGGACCGCCTCGGCTTTGAGGATGGCGAGCGGATCGAAAGCCCGATGATCTCAAAGAGTATCGAGCGCGCCCAGAAGAAGGTGGAGGAAAACAACTTCGGTATCCGTAAGAACCTCCTCGAGTATGATGACGTGATGAACAAGCAGCGTACCGTCATCTACGAGAAACGTCGCCACGCCCTGATGGGTGAGCGTATCGGCATGGACATCACGAACATCATCTGGGACCGTGTGGTGAGCATCATTGAGCGGAACGATTTCGAGGGAGCCAAGGAGCAGTTCCTTGAGATCCTCTCCATGGAGGTGCCGTTCACGGCCGAGGAGTTTGAGAACTCTGACCGCGGCGAGCTCGAGGAGCGCGCCTTCCAGGCTGCCATGGCAGCGTTCAAGCGCAAGACCGACCGCATCCAGAGCGATGCCTACCCTGTCATCAAGGATGTCTACGAGAACCAGGGCAACATCTACCAGTTCATCCTCATCCCGATCACAGACGGCCGCCACGTCGTTCAGCTCCGTGTCAACCTCAAGGAGGCTTACGAGACAGAAGCGAAGAACATCGTCAAGGAGTTTGAGAAGTTTGTCGTTCTCCATATCATCGACGACGACTGGAAAGAGAACCTCCGCCAGCTCGATGAGCTGCGCCACTCCGTACAGAACGCATCTTATGAGCAGAAAGACCCGTTGCTCGTCTTCAAGCTCGAGAGCGCCAAACTGTGGGATTCGATGATCGACGACATGAACAACCGCATCGCCTCGTTCCTCATGCGCGGCCAGATTCCCATTCAGCAGCAACAGGCTCCCGTCCAGGAAGCCGCTCCCGAGGAGCATCAGCAGCGGTTCAACGAACAGAAAGCCAACATCGACGAGATAGAGGAAGCACAGCGCCGCGCCGCCATGCAGGACACACGTGAGGGGGCAGAGCCTCAGCACCGTCAGCCTATCATCCGCGAGAAGATGCCAAGGCCCAACGATCCGTGTCCGTGCGGAAGTGGCAAGAAGTTCAAGAACTGCCACGGCAAAGGACTTAGATAATGATAGAAAAGCACATCGTATTGGAAGACATCGACCCCGTAACATTCTACGGGGTCAACAACGGACACTTGCAGATGATCAAGTCGTTGTATCCCAAGACCCGTATCGTGGCCAGGGGCAACGTGCTGCGGGTGCTCGGGGATGAGGAAGACATGGCGAAGGTCGAAGAGGAGATCGAGACCATGCGCAAGCACATCCTCAAATACAACACCCTCTCGGAAGAGGACATCCTCGACATTGTCAAAGGTCAGAAGACGAAGGCCGATGCCACGAAAGACGTTCTCGTCTACAGTGTCTCGGGAAGGCCCATCAAAGCCCGCTCAGAGAACCAACAGAAGCTTCTCGATGCCTTTGCCAAGAACGACATGGTATTCGCCGTAGGACCTGCGGGAACGGGGAAGACTTATCTCAGCATCGCCCTCGCCGTGAGAGCTTTGAAAGATAAAGACATCAAGAAGATCATCCTCAGCCGCCCTGCCGTGGAAGCGGGCGAGAAGCTCGGCTTCCTCCCCGGTGATATGAAAGACAAGATCGATCCCTACCTGCAGCCGCTGTACGATGCCTTGGAGGATATGATCCCTGCCGTGAAGCTGCAGGATATGATGGAGAAACATGTCATCCAGATTGCGCCCTTGGCGTTTATGCGCGGCCGCACCCTCTCCGATGCCGTCGTCATCCTCGATGAGGCGCAGAACACTACCCCGGCACAGATCCGCATGTTCCTCACCCGTATGGGATGGAACACGAAGATGATCATCACCGGTGACATGACGCAGGTGGACCTGCCGCGACAGCAGAAGAGCGGACTGAGAGAAGCCTTGGAGATTCTGCACAATATAGAAGGTATCTCCGTTGTCAACCTCAATCAGAAAGACATTGTCCGCCACAAGCTCGTGACAAGGATCGTGAACGCATACGATGCATACGACAAGAAAATAGCTTCGCTAAAATCAAATAATAAGCAAAATGAAAGCATTGACAAGGACTGATTTCCATTTCGATGGACAGAAGAGTGTTTACCATGGTAAAGTGCGTGACGTTTACAACATCAACGATGACCTCATCGTGATGGTAGCCACCGACCGTATCTCCGCTTTTGATGTGGTGCTCCCCAAGGGCATTCCCTTCAAAGGTCAGGTGCTCAACCAGATAGCCTCTAAGTTTCTTGACCTCACCAGCGACATTTGCCCCAACTGGAAACTCGCCACACCCGATCCGATGGTCACCATCGGCCGCAAGTGTGAGGGGTTCCGCGTGGAGATGATTATCCGTGGCATCCTCACTGGCTCCGCCTGGCGTGAGTATAAGAACGGCTGCCGGGAGCTCTGCGGCGTGAAGCTCCCCGAGGGCATGCGCGAGAACGAGCGTTTCCCCGAGCCGATCATCACCCCGACGACAAAGGCTGACGAGGGACACGACATGAACATCTCCAAGGAGGAGATCATCAAGCAGGGTATCGTCAGTGCTGAGGACTACGCTGTCATCGAGGACTGGACCCGCAAGCTCTTCGCCCGTGGTCAGGAGATCGCTGCCCAGCACGGCCTCATCCTTGTCGACACCAAATATGAGTTCGGCAAGCGCGATGGCAAGCTCTATCTCATCGACGAGATCCACACGCCGGACTCCAGCCGCTATTTCTATGCCGACGGCTACGAGGAGCGTTTCGCCAAGGGCGAGCCTCAGAAGCAGCTCTCCAAGGAGTTCGTACGCCAGTGGCTCATCGAGCACAACTTCATGAACCAGCCCGGACAGAAGATGCCGGAGATCACCGACGAATATGCTGAGAGCGTCTCAGACCGGTACATCGAGCTCTATGAGCACATCACCGGTGAGAAGTTTGACAAAGCAGCTGAGGAAGGTGACATCGCAGCACGCATCGAGAACAACGTGAAGAACTGGCTCGCTAACTACAAGAAGTGATCGGCAATTATCGAACGCGATCATCAAAAGATTATTCATGTACGACCAGGAAAAGATAAAGCCTTACGGCAAGCAGGGAGACAAGGGACAGCTTGTGGAGGAGATGTTTGACAACATCGCCCCCACCTATGATGCCCTCAACCACCGCTTGTCGTGGGACATTGACAAAGGATGGCGCAGGAAGGCAATAGGTCTTCTTGCGCCTTTCCATCCCCAGTCGATCCTTGACATCGCCACCGGAACAGGTGACTTCGCGATCCTTGCCGCACAAATGCTGCACCCCGGGAAGCTCATTGGCGCAGACATCTCTGAAGGGATGATGAATATCGGTAAGGAAAAAGTAAAGAAACTCGGACTCGACGACATCGTATCCTTCAAGAAGGAAGACTGTATGGCCATGTCGTTTGAGGACAACACCTTTGATGCCGTGACGGCGGCTTTCGGCATCCGCAACTTTCAGGATCTGGACAGAGGTCTCAAGGAGATGTGCCGCGTGCTGAGGAAAGGCGGACACCTGAGCATCGCCGAGCTTACGACACCTGTCTCGTTCCCGATGAAGCAACTGTTCCACATCTATTCGCACACGTTCCTGCCGGTCTACGGCAAGCTCATCAGCAAGGACAGCAGCGCCTACAGTTATCTCACGGCTACCATCGAAGCCTTCCCACAGGGAGAAAAGATGATGGAGATCTTAAAGAAAGCAGGATTCTCCAAAGTGAGTTTCAAGAGACTGACCTTCGGAATATGCACGTTATATTTTGCTGAGAAATAACAAAGATTCTCAATATTAACTTTCACCACTATGGATAAATACGGATTAATAGGTTATCCTTTAGGACACTCGTTCTCTATCAGTTACTTCAATGAGAAATTCAAGAACGAAGGCATTGATGCCGTGTATGAGAACTATGAGATTCCCACCATTGAACAATTACCGGAGGTCTTGGACACCAACCCCGAGCTCCGTGGTCTCAACGTGACCATTCCATACAAGGAGAAAGTGATCAGCTATCTCGACAGCCTCAGTCCGGAAGCCAGTGAGATAGGTGCCGTAAACGTCATCAAGATAGAACACAAAGGCAAAAAAACGGTGCTCAAAGGCTACAACAGTGATGTCATCGGATTTACCCGTAGCATCGAGCCTTTGCTGGAGCCGTATCACAAGAAAGCACTGATCCTCGGTACGGGCGGCGCCTCGAAAGCTATCGAGTTTGGATTGCGATCGCTGAAACTGGAGACGCTGAAAGTGAGCCGCACAGGTAAAGACGGTGCCATCAGATATACGGATATCACACCGGAGATGATGAAGGAGTACAATGTCATCGTCAACTGCACGCCGTGCGGCATGTTCCCCCATGCTGACGAATGTCCGGACCTCCCCTACAACGCCATGGACAACCACACGCTGCTCTACGACCTCATCTACAACCCCGACGAGACACTCTTCCTCACGAAAGGAAAGAAGAAAGGAGCCATCATAAAGAACGGACTCGAGATGCTGCTCCTCCAAGCGTTTGCAAGCTGGGAATTCTGGAATAAATAATGTTAAGTGTTTAATGTTAAGTGTTTAATGGGGAATGTCTAATGTTAAGTGTCTAATGTTAAGTGTTTAATGTTAAGTGCTTAGTGTGGAGTGAGAAATTAACAATGAAGAATAGAGAATAATAAAAGGAAATGGACAACAGATATATGATGCGCGGTGTATCAGCCGCCAAGGAGGATGTTCACAACGCTATCAAGAACATCGACAAGGGTATCTTCCCGCAGGCTTTCTGCAAGATTATCCCCGACACGCTCGGCGGTGATCCCGACTATTGCAACATCATGCACGCGGATGGTGCCGGCACGAAGTCGTCATTGGCTTATATGTACTGGAAAGAGACGGGCGACCTGAGTGTATGGAAAGGTATCGCTCAGGATGCTGTGGTGATGAACACCGACGACCTGCTCTGCGTAGGAGCGGTAGACAACATCCTCGTATCTTCCACGATAGGCCGCAACAAGATGCTCGTACCCGGAGAGGTCATCTCCGCCGTCATCAATGGCACGGATGAGTTCTTAGGTCAGCTTCGCGAGATGGGTATCGGCATTTATCCCACCGGCGGCGAGACGGCAGATGTCGGCGACCTCGTGAGGACGATCATCGTCGACTCTACGGTGACCTGCCGCATGAAGCGCAGCGACATCATCAACAATGCCAACATCCGTCCGGGCGATGTCATCGTAGGCTTGAGTTCCACAGGACAGGCAACCTATGAGGACCGTTACAACGGAGGCATGGGAAGCAACGGACTGACGAGTGCACGCCACGATGTCTTTGCCAAGTATCTCGCCGAGAAGTTCCCAGAGAGCTACGACCACGCGGTGCCCGATGAGCTCGTCTACAGCGGCAAGTACCATCTCACGGATAAGATCGACGGGCTCGATGTAGACGCCGGACAGCTCGTGCTCTCCCCCACCCGCACCTATGCGCCTGTCATCAAACGACTGCTCGACGAGATGCGCCCCGAGATCCACGGAATGGTGCACTGCACAGGCGGCGCACAGACCAAGGTGCTGCACTTCGTAGGCGAGAACTGCCGCGTCGTGAAAGACAACATGTTCCCCATTCCTCCGTTGTTCAAGATCATCCACGACTGCTCCGGCACCGACTGGAAAGAGATGTACCAGGTGTTCAACATGGGGCACCGCATGGAGATCTATGTACGGCCGGAGGTTGCCGACAAGGTCATCGCCGTGAGCAAGAGCTTCAACATCGACGCACAGGTCATCGGACACATCGAGGAAGGGAAGCGCTCGCTGACTATTCATTCAGAATACGGAGAATTCAACTATTAATAGAGGCGACCATTTATAGTACGCCGAAAGATCATCAATAATGGCTGAAGAAAACAATTCAATATTACAGAAACTTGACGGACTCGAGGCCCGGTACGAAGAGGTATCGACACTCATCACCGACCCCGAGGTCATCGCTGACCAGAGCCGTTATGTCAAATTGACAAAGGAATACAAGGAGTTGGGCGACATCATGGACGCACGGAAGCGTTATGTCGCCTGCCTCAATGCCATCAAAGAGTCGAAGGACATCATCGTCAACGAGAGTGACCCCGACATGAAAGCAATGGCGAGAGAAGAACTGCAGGAGAACGAAGAGCTGCAGCCCAAGCTCGAAGAAGAGATCAAGATGCTGCTCGTACCGAAGGATCCCGAAGACGCGAAGAACGTGCAGATGGAGATCCGTGCCGGAACGGGTGGCGACGAAGCTGCGCTCTTCGCCGGTGACCTCTTCAATATGTACAAACGCTACTGCGACTCCAAAGGCTGGTCTGTGAGCGTCACCTCTTTCAATGAGGGAGCCGTAGGAGGCTACAAGGAGATCGACTTCGCGGTGAGCGGTGACAACGTTTACGGTACGCTCAAATATGAGTCGGGCGTGCACCGTGTGCAGCGTGTGCCCGCCACGGAGACACAGGGCCGTATGCACACAAGTGCTGCGACGGTGGCGGTGCTGCCGGAAGCAGAAAAGTTTGAGGTGCATATCGACGAGAGCAAGATCAAATGGGACACCTTCCGCTCGAGTGGTGCCGGTGGCCAGAACGTCAACAAGGTGAGCTCCGGCGTGCGACTGCGCTATCCCTGGAAGAATCCTGAGACCGGCGAGGAGGAAGAAATCCTCATCGAATGTACGGAGACGCGTGACCAGCCAAAGAACAAAGAGCGCGCCCTGAGCCGCCTCTATACCTTCGTCTACGACCGTGAGCATGCCAAGTATGTAGGTGACATCCAGAGCCGCCGCAAGTCGCTCGTCTCCACGGGTGACCGCTCGGCGAAGATCCGTACCTACAACTATCCGCAGGGACGAGTCACGGACCACCGCATCGGATACACGATCCACGACCTTCAGGGATTCATGAACGGAAATATCCAGGACATGATCGACCACCTCACCGTGGCGGAGAATGCGGAGAAGCTCAAAGAGAGCGAACTGTAACAAATATTTTAACACTATGGCACGATTCTGGACACGTAAGCAAAAAGACTACTCGAAGGATGAGGAGACCATGCAGTCTGAAGACTTCCTCGTTAGGCTCGTCAAGCGGAAGGAAAAGCAGGCTGCGGAGAAACCCAAGATTGAGAACACCAAATAATAAGCTTATATTATTATGAACAGACAAGAACTTGTCAAGGAGATCTTCGGAAAGAAGTCGTTTCTCTGTGTAGGTCTCGACACGGATATCAACAAGATCCCCGACTTTATGAAGGGCGACAAAGATGCCATCTTCGAGTTCAACAAGGCTATCATTGATGCCACCGCCCCTTACTGCGTAGCCTACAAGCCCAATCTGGCATTCTATGAGTGCTGCGGGCTCGAAGGAATGAACGCACTCGAGAAGACCATCAACTATCTTCACGGCGCTTATCCGAAGCATTTCATCATCGCTGATGCCAAGCGCGGCGACATCGGCAACACCTCAGCGATGTATGCCAAGTCGTTCTTCGGGAACCTCAATGTCGAAGCCCTCACCGTGGCTCCCTACATGGGCGAGGACAGCCTCACCCCGTTCCTTGAATATAAAGACAAGTGGACGATCGTCCTGGCACTGACAAGCAACAAAGGCAGTCACGACTTCCAGCTCACAGAAGACAAAGACGGTGAGCGTCTCTTTGAGAAAGTAATCAAGAAAACACAACAGTGGGGTACCGAAGACAACATGATGTATGTCGTGGGTGCCACCCAAGGACAGATGTTTGAGGACATCCGTAAGGTCGCGCCCAACCATTTCCTGCTCGTTCCCGGTGTTGGCGCACAGGGTGGCAGCTTACAGGAAGTGTGCAAATACGGCATGATCAAGGATTGCGGACTTCTCGTCAACTCGAGCCGCGGCATCATCTATGCCGGGCATGACGAGCACTTCGCTGAAGCAGCGCGCGAAAAAGCAAAAGAGCTGCAACAGCAGATGCAAAAAGAGCTCGAAGCCCTCTGATTTTATTCACAAACGGCGTATAAGTGTGCAACTATACGCCGTTTGCGTTATAAAAATAGCAAATAATCTATCCACTCTCCCTTTATTCGAGAATAATTCATTATTTTTGCAGAAACATTTCATAAACATGACGTCTTACAAACGTCCTATATAATAGTTATCGCAATAATAGAATGGAATTTTCTGCTAAACAGATAGCCCAGTTCATTCAGGGCCGCGTGGAAGGAGACGAGAACGCCAAGGTACATACCTTCGCAAAGATTGAAGAAGGGACACCCGGCTCCATTTCTTTCCTTGCCAATCCCAAATATGTTCAGTACATCTACGACACGAAGGCAAGCATCGTCCTCGTGGACGACAGCCTCCATTTCGAACATCCAGTAAAGACCACGCTCATTCGCGTAAAGAACGCACGCGACTGTGTGGCCAAGCTCCTTCAGCTTTACGCCGCTAACCTTCCCAAGAAGAAAGGCATCGACCCGCTCGCATTCATCTCACCCAAAGCCAAGGTCGGCAAAGACTGCTACGTGGGAGCCTTCGCGTATATCGGTGACGGCGCAGAGATCGGCGACGGTTGTCAGATCTATCCCAACGTCACCATCATGGAGAATGTGAAGGTGGGTGACAACTGTCTTTTCTATCCCCACGTGAGCATTTATTACGGATGCCACATCGGCAACAACGTGACCTTGCATTCCGGAGCCGTCATCGGTGCCGACGGTTTCGGATTTGCGCCGAACCCCGAGACCAATCAGTATGATAAGATTCCACAGCTCGGCATCGTGACGATAGAGGACAATGTTGAGATCGGTGCCAACACCTGTATTGACCGTTCCACCATGGGCACGACAACCGTGCGCAAGGGCGTCAAGCTCGACAACCTCGTACAGATTGCTCACAACACAGACATCGGTGAGAATACGGTCATGTCGGCACAGGTCGGCGTTGCCGGCTCTACAACGGTCGGACAATGGTGTATGTTTGGCGGACAAGTAGGCATCTCCGGTCATATCAAGATCGGCGACAGGGTGCTGCTTGGCGCGCAGTCGGGCGCTCCTTCTTCTCTTGAGAGCAACCAGACGCTCATCGGCACGCCTCCGGTAGGCAAGATGGCATTCTTCAGAAGTCATGCCTTGGTGAACAAGCTCCCGGAACTTTACAAGCAGCTCAATGCGCTGCAGAAGGAGGTTGAGGAATTAAAGAAGAATGCTTCAAAATAAGGAAGCGTATAAGAACGAACAAAGAACAAGCAAGATATGGATGCAGAAAAACAAAAGACCCTCGGAGGGAGCTTCTCGCTCTTCGGCAAAGGTCTTCATACAGGCCTGAGCCTGACGGTCACTTTCAACCCGGCTCCTGAGAACACGGGGTATAAGATTCAGCGTATTGACCTTGAAGGTCAGCCTGTCATCGAAGCCATCGCAGAGAATGTCGTAGACACCCACCGTGGCACCGTTCTGCAGAGAGGTGAGGCAAGGGTCTCAACGGTGGAGCACGGCATGTCAGCGCTTTATGCCATGGGCATCGACAATTGCCTCATCCAAGTCAACGGCCCGGAGTTTCCTATCCTTGACGGTGCCGCTGACGAGTATGTCGAGCAGATCCAGAAGGTAGGCATCGTTGATCAGAACGCGCCAAAGGATTATTACATCATCCGCAAGAAGATTGAGGTCCGCGACGAAGAGAGTGGCTCGGTCATCACGATCCTTCCCGATAAGGACTTCTCCATCACGGCGATGTGCTCTTTCAACTCTAAGTTCATCAGCTCACAGTTTGCTACCCTTGACAACATCAATAAGTTTGCTACCGACATAGCACCGGCGCGCACCTTTGTCTTTGTCCGCGATATTGTGCCGTTGCTTGAGGCCAACCTCATCAAGGGGGGTGACCTTGACAACGCAATCGTCATCTACGAGCAGCAGGTGGAGCAGGCTAAGCTCGACAAGCTTGCCGACCTTCTCCATGTGCCACATATCGATGCCACAAAGATAGGCTACATCCAGCACCGACCCCTGCAATGGGACAACGAGTGCACGCGCCATAAGTTGCTCGACATCATCGGTGACATGGCGCTCATCGGCAAGCCTATCAAGGGTCGTATCATCGCCACTCGCCCCGGCCACACGGTCAACAATAAGTTTGCCCGTCTGATGCGCAAGGAGATCCGTAAGCACGAGGTGCAAGCTCCTATCTACGACCCCAATGAGGAGCCACTGATGGACAATATCCGCATCCGCCAGCTTCTGCCCCACCGCTATCCCATGCAGCTTGTGGACAAAATCATTGCCATGGGGGCAACGACCATCGTAGGCGTGAAGAATGTCACCGCCAATGAGCCGTTCTTCCAAGGCCACTTCCCACAGGAACCCGTCATGCCGGGTGTGCTGCAGATCGAAGCCATGGCACAATGTGGCGGCCTCCTCGTCCTCAGCCAGCTCAAAGACCCAGAGAAATGGTCCACTTACTTCCTCAAGATCGACGGTGTGAAGTTCCGTCGCAAGGTTGTTCCCGGCGACACGCTGCTCTTCCGCGTCGAGCTCCTCGGACCCGTACGCCACGGCATCAGCTCGATGAAGGGCTACATGTTCGTCGGTGATCACGTCGTATCAGAAGCAACATTCACGGCGCAGATCACGAAAAATGAAGAATGAATTAGAGTTAGAAGTTAGGAGTTAGGAGATAGGAGTTAGAGACAGAGTTATTATAGTTAGAAATTATTATAGGTAGGAATTAGATTATACTATGAATCAGATAAGCCCATTGGCATTCGTTGACCCGGATGCGAAACTTGGCGACAACAACGTCATCGGCCCGTTCTGTTTTATCGACAAAAACACGGTCCTCGGTGACAACAACGTGCTGCACAACGGCGTTACCATCAACTACGGTGCACGTATCGGCAACAACAACGAGATTTTCCCTGGTGCCAGCCTCTCTACGAAACCGCAGGATCTGAAGTTCAAAGGTGAGGACACCCAGTGCTTCATCGGAGACAACAACAGCATCCGTGAGAACGTCACCATCTCACGCGGCACAGCCTCCAAGGGAAAGACGATTGTAGGCAACAACAACCTCTTAATGGAGAACATGCACATCGCCCACGACTGCGTCTTAGGCAACAGCTGTATCATCGGCAACTCCACAAAGTTCGCCGGCGAGGTGACGATCGATGACAATGCCGTCATCTCAGCTACCGTGCTCTGCCATCAGTTCTGCAAGATTGGCGGATACGTGATGATCCAGGGTGGTTGCCGTTTCAGCCAGGACATTCCGCCTTACATCATCGCCGGCAAGGAGCCGACACGCTATTGCGGAGTCAATCTCGTGGGGCTGCGCCGCCACGGCTTCAGCAATGACCTCATCGAACTCATCCACAACGCCTACCGCCTCATCTACAGTGAGGGTATCATCGCTGACGGACTGAAGAAGGTGCAGAGCGAGTTGCAAGTGACACCGGAGATCCAGTATATCATCGACTTCATCGCCACATCCAAACGAGGTATCATCCGTTAGTCATTACATTGAATACACTATTCGTACTTCTCGGCCCTACGGGGGTGGGCAAGAGCGAGGCAGCACTGACCATAGCCAGACATCTCTCCTCGCCCGTCATCAACGCCGACTCACGTCAGATCTACAAAGAGATCCCTGTCGGTACCGCAGCCCCTACCCCGCAGCAGCAAGAAGAAATAAATCATTATTTCGTCGGTAACCATTCCATCGACGATTATTACAGCGCGTCGCGCTATGAGGAAGACTGTCTCTCCCTCATAGAGCGACTTTTTAATGGAAAAGAAGATGGGGTGCAGCATCCTTCACTCCTCCTCACAGGCGGCAGCATGATGTATATCGATGCCGTGTGCAAAGGCATTGACGACATCCCCACCATCCATGACAAGACACGGCTATGGATGAAACAAAGGCTGCACGACGAAGGCCTTCCCACACTCGTTGAAGAGCTCCGGCAGTTGGATCCTGAATACTGGGCCATCGTCGACAAGAACAATCCGCGACGCGTCGTCCATGCCTTGGAGATATGCCACCAGTCGGGACATCCTTATTCTTTCTACCGCAAGGGAACGATCAAGCAACGTCCTTTCCGAATCATCAAGATCGGGCTGAACCGTCCCCGCGAAGAGATGTATGACCGTATCAACCAACGCGTCATCCAGATGGTGAACAACGGGCTCATCGAAGAGGCGTTGTCCGTCTACGATAAACGATCACTCAATGCCCTCAACACGGTGGGTTACAAGGAGATGTTCGATTATCTCGATGGCCTCATCACCCTCGACGAAGCCATCCGCGAGATACAGTCGAACACACGACGCTATATGCGCAAGCAGATCACCTGGTTCAAAAAAGACGCGGACATTCATTGGTTCAGCCCCAACGACCTCCCCTCCATCCTTCGTTTCATCGACGAAGATAAGCAATGATAGTGCCCTTATAGGGCAATGGAGATTTCGGCGGACGGATTGCCAATACTGTTTAATGCTCAATACGCTCAACGGCCCTGCGAGATTGAATCCTTTCCTGTTTTAGTCACTTTTTCGAGGCCAAAAAGTCAATTGCTTAGAAATCAGCAAATAAGCCTCCTGTTTTCGTCATTTTTTACTACCAAATAGGTAAATACATATATAAGGTGTTACAAGCGTGAACCTCATCATTACGCGCTTCGCGCATTGTGCCTCTCCGAGGCACAACGTCAGTGAGTCTCGCTGCCATCACCAGCCCCAGTCTGCACTCGCTTCGCTCGTTTAGACTGGGGTTATGAAGCATTCAGCCTCTCCGAGGCTGGCAGGGTGTGGCAATAACTCCGAGGTTGAGAGCGGCCTTCGGTCTTTAGAGGAGAACGCAGAGAGACGTGCGTCGGTGGGGGCAGCCTCGGAGGCTGAATCTTTCATAACCCCAGTCTAAGTGAGCGAAGCGAACGCAGACTGGGGGGTGGTGCTGGAGCGCAATGCGCTGATAGCCAGCCTCGGAGAGGCTGAATGCATCTTTGATGCGTAATAAGACAGTACAGAGAGAACGTGTCCTAATACATATATAAGGTGTTACAAGCGTGAACCTCATCATTACACGCTTCGCGCATTGTGCCTCTCCGAGGCACGGCGTCAGTGAGTCTCGCTGCCATCACCAGCCCCAGTCTGCACTCGCTTCGCTCGTTTAGACTGGGGTTATGAAGCATTCAGAATCTCCGAGGCTGGCAAAACTGCATGACCAAAATCAGCCATCACGCAGCGTGAAACATCGAAACCGACGATTGATATGGAATCGCGGGTCGATTGCAGTGCAAACGGCCTGCGATTGCGGTTGAATCGCGAATCACCGTGAAACAATTCTCTCATTCAACAAGGGCGGGCATTTTGCCCTGCGCGGCGGGCACAATCCTAACAACTAACAACTAACAACTAACAATAAGGTCGTAACACATGTCTGTGCGCCCCGACGAGGCAGCCCTACGCGGGCGCAATCCTAACAACTAACAACTAACAACTAACAATAAGGTCGTAACACATGCATGCTCGCTCCTACGAGGCAGCCCTACGCGGGCGCAATCATAACAAATAACAAATAACAAATAACAAATAACAATAAGGTCGTAACACATGCATGCTCGCTCCTACGAGGCGGCCCTGTGCGGGCGCAATCATAACAAATAACAAATAACAAATAACAATAAGGTCGTAACATACATGCGGCAGTCCGTTGAAGAAGAATTTTTGAACGTTGAACAAGAGATATAAATAGATTATATATATTATATATATTATATACATTATATATTATATATTATATATATTATATAGATTATTAATATTATATACATTATTATATATAATAAAGTTCGCGAGGTTCAAAATTTTTTGGGGAGCCTATTGACCGACCTTATTGTTATTTGTTATTTGTTATTTGTTATTTTGGGGTGGTGTTTTTGGGCGACAGAACATGTGTTACGACCTTATTGTTATTTGTTATTTGTTATTTGTTATTTTTGCGGGTGGCGAATTTGGACGACAGAACATGTGTTACGACCTTATTGTTAGTTGTTAGTTGTTAGTTGTTAGGATTGAGGGTGGCGAATTTGGGTGGCAGAACATGTGTTCCGACCTTATTGTTAGTTGTTAGTTGTTAGTTGTTAGGATTGAGGGTGGCGAAATTGGGTGGCAGAACATGTGTTCCGACCTTATTGTTAGTTGTTAGTTGTTAGTTTTGATGAGCATAAATATGCCTTTCGGGAAAGCGTTTTCTTACGACACGTTCCTCCAATATCTCCGCAGCCCGGGGCTTGACGCACTCCGCGGCAGACCTACTGAGGGCTTCGACGTAAACAATATCTGCGTCATCGTACCCTTGCGTGCTTCCAACGCACCCATCCTGTTGGAGCAGACCATTGGCCGCGGTCTGAGACTGATGTGGCGGGAACCGGAATATGCAAGTATCAAGCTGGAAGACCGTAAGCGTGTGCTCGTGCTCCATAAAGAGCCAAAGACTTACATCGACATGCTCTCCATCATTGAGCATCCGGCATTCATCAAGTTCGATAACGAGCTGATAGAAGGCGGACTGGGTAGAAGATAAGCCCTCACCGCAGGTGCTTGTCTCCTGCTCTTTTTCAGACAACAAAAATAGCGCAAAGCGCGTGTCACCACGAACTTTGCGCTGGAGAGTAATTTATGAATGAAAAGAATGTAATCTCTTGCTGTAGTCTATCTGTTATTATATTAGTTCTATATCTCTTTAAGTTCTCTCTTATATTCCTTTTTTATTTCTGATGCAAAGATAAAGAGAAAACTCATACCGTCAAAATTCTTTCAGCCAATCACCAAATTCATTCAGTGAAAACGTCATTTCACAGGATACTGCAGATGATTCATGGCATGTCCGCCCCACGATGTCTCATTGACGAATTCGAAGCCGAGCGCACGGTAGAGCCGCTCCGCCCAAGGGTGGGTGTGATCGACCAACAGGCCTACCGGCTGGCTGCCATGACGGCGGATCGCTTCCCGGATGAGCCTTGTAGCCAGCCCACGTTTACGAAAGGCCGACTTCACACACAACGAGTCGAGGTAATATTCGCCCGCCCCAGTCTCATCATCCATATCGGAGAAGTCACGGTCTAAATATTCTGCCGCCTGCTCGATGAACCGTTTCCGAAGCCATCGGAGGTCCTTACCATCGTACCCCACGAGGCAGCCCGCCAGTTGTCCGTCAACCCAAGCCACGAGCGTGTTACGGTACGAATACTGGCTATCGTCCATCGCCACCAACGAGGTCATCATACGGTGGAAGTCCTCCAACGTATGTCCTTCACCCGCAAAGTTCTGACAACAGTCATAATCCATCGCCTCCATAATCAGCGACGCGATCTCCGCAGCATCCTCTTTCCGGGCGCTCCCTATCTCTATCACTTCGTTTTCAACCATCATCTACAGTTTTACCGTCTTGTTCAGCAGATAATTGTCAAGGATGACCATCGCCGCCATGCTCTCCACGACAGGTACGGCACGCGGCACGACACACGGGTCATGACGTCCCCGTACATCGACAGTCACGGCATTGCCATGGATATCGATCGTCGGCTGCGGCATGAGCAAAGTCGCCACAGGCTTAAACGCCACCCGGAAGAAGATGTCCGCCCCATTGGAGATTCCACCTTGTATGCCTCCGGAATGATTCGACTTCAATCCTTCCGGTGTGAAGATGTCGTTGACCTCCGAGCCATGATGCGCCACCATGTCGAAGCCGTCGCCGATCTCAAAACCCTTCACAGCATTGATAGAGAGCATGGCGGCACCCAACTGGGCGTTGAGCTTCCCAAACTCAGGCTCCCCCAAGCCTGCCGGACAACCCTTGATGACACACGTCACGACGCCGCCCATGGTATCGCCCTTGCCTTTCACATCCATGATGAGCACTTCCATCTCTTTGGCTTTCGCCGCATCGGGGCAGCGCACGACATTGTCTTCCGTTTTAGAAAGGTCGTAGCGATGATAGTCACGATCCAGCGCAATATCGCCCACCTGTGAGACATACGCCTGAACGCTTATCCCCAACTGTCTGAGGGCAAGTTTGGCCAGTGCCCCACCCACGCATCTTGCTATCGTGATACGCGCCGAGGAACGGCCGCCGCCCCGATGGTCACGAATGCCATACTTTTCATAATAGGTATAGTCGGCATGAGAAGGGCGGAAGAGATCACGGATATTATCGTAATCCTTCGAATGTTGGTTGGTATTCCGCACCATGAACCCGATCGGCGTACCCGTCGACTTCCCCTCGAACACGCCACTGAGCAGCTCTACCTGATCCGGCTCATTGCGAGAGGTCGTCACCTTACTCTGACCGGGACGGCGACGGGACAGTTCATGCTGGATAAAGTCAAGATCGATGTCAATGCCTGCCGGCATCCCGTCAACGACACCACCGACAGCAGCCCCATGACTCTCACCGAAGGACGTGAGCGTAAAAACATTGCCAAATGTATTTCGCATAAAACTTATTTTTTTGTTCTTGATGGATTCTGTTACAAAGGTACACTTTTTGCATCAATTCTGATACTAAGAAGTGGGTAAATTATTAAAATCACTACTTTTAGGTATTGTGGCATTGCAAGAAACCAAGTAACTTTGCCACCAGAAAACAAAAATAACAAATAAAAAAGATTAGAACTATGAGCAAGACAATTGTAGTTTACGGTTCATCAACCGGCACCTGCGAAGCTATCGCACAGACCATCGGTGAGAAGTTGGGCGCAAATGTTATCAATGTGTCAGACCTTACTGCCAACGATGTCAAAGAGGCAGACAACCTCGTCCTCGGCACTTCGACATGGGGCTCCGGTGAGATGCAGGACGACTGGTACGACGGTGTGAAAGTGTTGAAAGAGGCTGGCTTGAGCGGCAAGAAAGTGGCCGTCTTCGGCTGCGGCGACAGTGCCTCCTACAGCGACACGTTCTGTGGCGGCATGAAAGAGCTCTACGATGCAGCAGAGGCAGCCGGTGCCACCATGGTCGGCAACGATGTCGCCACAGACGGCTACACCTACGACGACAGCGACTCGGTCGTTGACGGTCACTTCATCGGTCTCGCCCTTGACGATGTCAACGAGGACGATCAGACGGAGGCACGCATCGATGCCTGGATTCCTACATTAGGATTCTAAACGATCCCGTGAAGGGGCGGGACGGTGAGGAGCCGCCCGCACCCTGCACCCGAGAACAAGAGAATGGAAGGAGAACGTTTAACATTCAAGCCAAGAGAACAAGTCATGCCAGAATATCCCATAGAGATGAAGGTTCTGATGAACCACATTTACGAATACGAGAAAGGTGTGCGCCGCCTGGTGCTGTACACGTTCAACGCATGCTATGCCGCCTACGCTATCGAGAAATTAGAGCGCAAGCATATCAACTATTTCCTGCGGTCAGCAGGACGCGACACCGTGAACTTGTTTTTTGGCAAGAAGGAATGTATTGAGGCAATCAGTATGATTGTGAACAAACCTCTCAACAAGCTCTCTCCGGAGGAGGACTTCATGCTCGGTGCCATGCTCGGCTATGACATCACCATGGAGTGTGAGCGATACTGTGAGCTCAAAGGGCGGGGCACATACGCTACCGCATAAAAGATCAAGGCCATAATAAACTTCAGAAGATTCGGTCTGCTGAAAATAGAAAATTCATAATGTTTTTGTATAATACGTAGTATGTGATATCAGGCTCGCTGTGAAGCGAGCCTTTTATTTTTGCATAGCGATGAGCCCTGCTGTTATTGAAGCAAAAGTTTGTCGACCTCCCGCTTTATCTTCTCTTCCGCCATCAGGAAGTCGACAGCACGGCTGATCTCATCCTGCGGTGCATCGATCGATGCCACTTCGCGCAAGGGATGGGAGCGCTTGTCGGAGAGCAGGGCGAGGATCATTTTCACTGTAGGGTTCTCTAAGGTCATCGGTTTTTCCTTTCCTGCTAAGCACACATCACAATGACCACATTCCTCAACATCCTCCTCACCGAAATAGCGCAGGAGCTGCTGACTGCGGCAGACCTCATCGCTGCCTGCATAAGCCGTTATCGCCCCGATGCGCTTGATATACTGCTCTTTGCGGTCCTCGTACACCGACTTAGGAAGGAAAACCTCCTCCTCACGGTCGCGGATCAATGTGATGTAAGGCATCTTGCGCTGCGGGATGTAGTGGATGATATTACGCTTACTCAGGCTCTTCAAAGTCTGATAACATTGGTCACGCGTAAGCTGAGCCTGCGCCGCGATGATCGACTCATCGATATACTGATAGTCGGCAAACAATCCGCCGTAGTTGCGGAGCAACGCCGTCATGACCGCCTCATCACTTCCCGACAAGGAGTCGAGCATATAGAGGTCGTTGCGTTTCAAGAGGATATGCACCCTCGCCGCCGAGTCGGGATCGGTCTCGTAATGCAGGTATCCGGCACTGTCGAGGAGATGGAGCGCAGCGTCGACGGGGACGGGGAAAAGATGGTATGTGACACAGAACTTGCCGATGTCGAACGTGAAGGTGTGCCCCGCCCCACTCCCTAAGCCTATGCCAAAGAAATAGGCAAGTTCGTTATACACCTTATTGATATAGTCTTTCGGCGGGAAGTTCTCATCGATGCGCCGGTTGAGCTTCGTCACATCACTGCCATTCCACAACAACACGGCATAGGCGCGCTTCCCGTCGCGCCCCGCACGACCCGCCTCCTGGAAATAAGCTTCTATAGAGTCGGGACAATCGAAATGGATCACCGTTCGCACATCGGGTTTGTCGATACCCATACCGAAAGCGTTCGTCGCCACCATGACCCGCTTCTTGTCCTGCTGCCATTCTTTCTGCCGCTCATCGCGCGTGGAATGTTCCAGACCGGCATGATAGAACGTCGCACGGATGTCCTGGCCGGAAAGGAGCTCAGCGATCTCGCGACAACGCCGCCTGCTGCGCACATAAACGATGGCGGAGCCATTGACATGCTTGAGGATATGCACGAGCTCTGAAGGCTTGTCATCTGTCTTCCGCACGACATACGTGAGGTTCTTGCGCTCGAAACTCATGCGGAAGACGTTCTTTTTCTTGAACGCTAACTTCTCCTGGATATCATCGATGACCTGAGGCGTAGCCGTAGCGGTGAGGGCCAGCACCGGGACATCAGGCTTGAGCTTCCGAATATTACCGATCTGCAGATAGGCAGGTCGGAAGTCGTAGCCCCACTGACTGATGCAGTGAGCCTCATCGACCGTGATAAAGCTCACGCGCATGTGACGTAGCTTGACTTGAAAGATCTCCGAGGAGAGACGCTCCGGGGAGACATAGAGGAGCTTCACGCCTCCGAAGATACAGTTCTCCAAGGTTGAGACGATCTCGCTCCGCTTCATGCCCGAATAGATCGCAGCCGCCTTGATGCCTTTGGCCTTGAGGTGCTGCACCTGGTCTTTCATCAAGGCGATGAGCGGGGTGATAACGATGCACGTGCCCTCCTTCTTCAAGGCGGGAACCTGGAACGTGAGGCTCTTGCCGCCGCCCGTAGGCATCAGACCGAGCGTATCTTTCCCTGCATCGATACTCTCGATGATCTCACGCTGGATACCGCGGAAATCATCATATCCCCAGTATTGGTGAAGGATATCAAGAATGTCAGGACTCATTCTCTGTCTGCTCTGTGGGCCGGATATCTTCTATCTGCAGTTGTACCTGGTTGCGCTTGAACACGTTGGCCGCCAGCGTATAGGCGATATCGAACGAGCGCTTCGACTTGATATATCTGGCCGAGGCACTCTGCCCGAAGGCAATGCCGTTGACGACAGCCCCCGACTTCGAGTCGACGAGTTCCAGTTTGATATGCTCCTGTGAGCGGCCTACGACCTTACTTGTACCATAATCGTAGACACCCTTCGTACTGAACATCGGTTTCTCGTTCTCGGGACCAAAGGGAGCGAAACGCTTCAGATCGTTGTAGAACCGCTTGGTGATGTCCTTGAAATCGAGCTCGGCATCGATATGGAGAATTGCCTCGGTCTGCTCAGGATGGATATGTTCGTCAACGTAATGTTGGAAACGGTTGCGAAACTCCGGCACGTCGCTCCATTTCAGCGTCAGTCCCGCCGCATAGGTGTGCCCACCGAAGTTGAGCAACAGGTCACGACAGCTCTTAATGGCTGAATAGATGTCGAAGCCCATGACGGAGCGTGCCGACCCCGTCGCGAGATCACCGTCCTTCGTCAGCACGACAGTAGGGCGGAAATAGAGCTCTGTCAGGCGCGAGGCCACAATGCCGATGACTCCCTTCTTCCAATGCTCATCGTAGAGCACGATAGACGAGTGGTGCTTCTGCGCGTCGATACGCGACACGATCTGGTTGGCCTCCTCCGTCATCTGCTTGTCGATGTCCTTGCGCTGCTCGTTATACTCGTCGATATGACGCGCCATGCGCACAGCCGCATTGAAATCTTTCTCTACCAACAGGTCGACACTCTTCTTACCGTTCTCCATGCGCCCGGAGGCATTGATACGGGGGCCAATCTTGAAGATAATATCGCTCATGGAGATCTCCCGCCCGCTAAGACCGCAGATGTCAATAATCGCCTTCAAACCCACCGAGGGGTTCTGGTTGAGCTGTTTCAGCCCGTGGAAAGCGAGAATGCGGTTCTCATCCACCACCGGCACGAGGTCGGCGGCGATACTCACCGCACAGAAATCGAGCAGCGGGATGAGCCGTGAGAACGGGATACCGTTGTTCTTCGAAAACGCCTGCATGAACTTGAACCCTACCCCACAGCCACAAAGGTGCTTGAAAGGATAGGTGTCGTCAGCCCGCTTGGGGTTGAGGATCGCCACAGCGTCGGGCAGCGTCTCGTCAGGCATGTGATGGTCGCAGATGACGAAGTCGATACCTAAGCTTTTGGCATAGGCTATCATCTCGTGCGCCTTGATGCCACAGTCGAGGATGATGATCAGCTTCACACCCGTCTGATAGGCATAGTCGATACCTTTCTTGCTCACGCCATACCCCTCGTCGTAACGGTCAGGGATATAATAGTCGATGTTCGAATAGAACTGTTGCAGAAACTTGTACACCAATGCCACGGCGGTACAGCCGTCGACATCGTAGTCACCATAGACAAGCACGCGCTCCTTACGCCCCATGGCATCGTTGAGCCGGTCCACGGCTACATCCATATCCTTCATCAGGAAGGGATTGATGAGGTCGGAGAGCTGGGGCCGGAAGAACCGCTTCGCCCCACTCTCCGTCGTGATGCCACGACGTATGAGCAGGTCAGTAAGGATCGGACTCATGTTGAGCTTCTCGCTCAGCTCCTGGGCCTGACGTGCTTCTTCTGGTGATGGTGGGTCATACTTCCATTTGAAATGCATTTTAAGTCTTTTTTATTTCTGCAACAAAGATACGAATAATTACACACAAATGAAACGATTATGACCACAAAAAGTATAAAAAAGCGAAAAAGCCCGCTACAAAAGAGCGAGCTTCTTTATTTATTGAGTGATTCGGTATCAATTAGAATCCACACTTCTTGCGGATATCCTTAGGCACGGCGTTCTTGTTGACCATGAAATCCATGGTGTTGGCCACGATGAAGTTCTTGGTCATATACCACACGCCTTTGTAGTCGCCAGTCTCACCCCAAGAGTTCTTCACCATATAATATTCCTTTCCGTTCTGATCCTTGGCGATACCAAAGATGAGCATGCCGTGGTCATCGGTGAGCTCCCAGTCGTCGTAACGCTCCTGACGCATCTTCTGTGTAGGCTCAATCTCCGGAACATTTACACCGAGCGAATCGACGAAATTCTTCTTCTTAGCGGCAGACAGCTTCAGCCAGCGAGCCATATCGGAGCCCTCAAGACTTGCGAGCTTCTTGGTATCGATCATGTAGGCCAGGCCCTGGCGGGTGAAGCCATCCTCCGACACGTCACCGCCCCAAGCCACGGTATAACCGTTCATGATAGCGTTATCGATGATCTTCGAGAGGTCATTGATAGGCACGTTCCAGGTCAGCGGGTTACGCCAGTTATCCTGCACCTCCACAGCGAAGGAGGTCCAGAAAGGATGATGGGTGTAGCTCGTGAAGCTGACGTAGTTGTTGCACGCGGCGCTGTCCAGACCGATGGCCGCGGCAAAGCTTTTCGGGGTATAGCTCTTGCCTTGATACGTGAAAGAAGTGGGGCACTTGCCCAGATAAGAGTCGAGGATACCCTGCAAGCCGTTCTTCCATGCCGGAGAGAGCTTTGAGGCATTGCTCTTTGCCACTGCCTGCACATAAGGAGTCATCACCTTGAAGAACTCATTGAAGTTGAACAAAGAGTCGCCATACTGACTTCCTGCCTTAGGCACAGCGGTCTCGGGCACGATACCATAGTGCTGGATGCAATACAGAGGATCGTAGCAGCTGCCGCCTTCAGCAAACTGGCAGTCGCCATGCAGACGTACCACCTGAATGGCACGGTCCATATAAGTCTTGTTAGCGACAAAAGCCTCGCAAAGGTCATAGGTCTTACCCGTGTTCTTCAGAATCTCAGCCTCGAAGAACGAGAGCGTGGAGAAATCCCAGCACGTACCCGAACGGTTCTGGTTCTTGATGCTTGTGATAGGGTTCTTCTTGATAACGGTGAACACCGGTTTATTGGGATTGACACTGTCTTTCTTTTCAGCTGCTCCTGCGCTGAGGGTCAGCATCACAGCCATCGCGGCTAAAATTGTTTTCTTCATTGATTATCGGTATTATCCTTTTTAAGTATTATCTCAGAGTGTTGCCTCTAAGAAAAGATGAGTTAAAGTTTTCTTTGGAATCGTTGACTTACATCAGTTGCGTTGATATGCGTCAATGATTTATATCAATTGACTGCAAAATTACACAAAACAATTCTAATAAAGAAACTTTTTCTGTATTTTTATTGAAGAAATAACAAATTATCATTCCAAGCCATTACAAGGCTTTATTCTTTGTCTCGCCTCTGCACCGTAACCCTAAGGCTGTACCCACGCCTGTCCTTTCAATTAAGCACAATAACAAAAAACATATCGCATGCCGATTACAGGGAACCGGCATGCGATATTGCTTAATCTCAATTACGCCTTGGCCTTTGCTTTTGGCTTAGTTTCTTTCTTTACTTCCTTCTTTGCCTCGTATTTCTCACGCAGGTTGGCTTCAGAGGCTTCGGCCTTCTCAAGACGTGCCTGCAACCGTGCTATCTCCTGATCCTTCATCTCGATCTCCTCACCTTCATTCTTGATCGTGGTGAGCAGAGAGTTGAGCTCGTCGTTGTCGATATCGGAAGGATAGAGCGAGTTGACGCGGTTAATGAAGTCACCAAGAATGTTCATATAGTTGGTGAACGCGTCAAAGGGACTGCTGTAGATGCCTCTGTCGAGACCGACATGCGAAGGTTTCGTTGACATGAACCGGAAGTTGTTGCTTGCCTGCAGATAGTTGAAGTCCTGATTGATCTGAGGGTCATTGGCAATTCTGACACGGTCGGTCACGCTGTAGAGCTTGTTGAAAGCCTCCCGCTGCATGGCGTTGCCTAACCAACTGCTGACATCGCGCTCCTCGTCAACCCAGGAGAGCGTATCGGGAACATTGAGGTCGCCGACGCTTTCAAACTGGTCGCAGATCTCCGAAGGTGTAGAGAACGTAATGTTCTGCTGTTTGGCGAAACGCGGCAGGGCATGGAGGAAATCAAGAATGTTTGACGACAGCGGCTGTGCAATACCCAAAGCGGAGAGTTCCATAAAAATGTTGACGACGCGCTCTTGCTCAGGGAATTGGGCAATGCGCGAGATGTACTGGTCAGCAAAGAGCGGATAACCCTCCCAGTCGCTGTTGTTGAAGCGCAGGCTGATATCATCGCTGAGGTTGATGTCACGCAAGAGGAGCTTTAAGTTGGGTGCCAAGGCACAGTTGTAGACATAATGAGGTGACTTCCAACCGAGGACATGCTTGGCACCTTCGGTGAGCATGCCTTTGAAGCCCATCTCTGCCGCCTGCTGCCCGATGTCGTCACTATAGATGAGCGACGAGTTGCGGAGCACGGTGGGGCGCTTGCCGAAGTATTCCACCATCTTGTCGCACTGTTCTTTGACATTGGCGGCAAAGGTAGCCTTGTCTTTCAGTGAGGACAGCCCATGAGGATATGGCTCCGCAAGAAACTCCACGCAGCCCGTCTTGTTCAGTTCCACCAGCTTGTCGAGAACCTCAGGAGCGTAGAGCTCCAACTGCTCCATGCCAACACCGGAAAGAGAGAATGCTACGCGAAAGTACTGCCCGTTCTCTTTGATCATCTCCCCTATCGTGTTGAGGGCGGGGATATAGGAACGCTCGGCTATGTCGCGGATGGAACGCTCGTTCTCATAGTCGTCATAATAGTAGTGATCGGTGCCTATGTCGAAGAAACGATAACGTTTCAGATGCACGATCTGATGTATCTCGAAATATAAACAAATAGTCTTCATAATCGATTAAAGTTTCGTTGCTATATTGTGTTTTCTTATGTTGCGTTATTTCCGGTGGAGCGTTCTGAGATAGAGTTCGCGGATCCACCGGCCCACTTTCTCCCACGTGATCTGTGCCACTTCCTCCTGTCCTTGTTGCTGCAGGTAATTGAAGAGGCTCTCGTTGTGACAGATGCTGTAGATGGAATCGGCCAAAGCGTTGATGTCCCAGTAGTCGACCTTCAGGCAGTTGGTGAGTATCTCACCGCATCCGCTTGTCTTGGAGATAATGGTCGGGGTTCCGCACTGCATAGCCTCGAGGGGAGAGATACCGAAGGGCTCGCTGACAGAAGGCATGACGTAGACATCAGAGTCTTTAAGGCATTCGTACACTTGTTTCCCCCGCATGAAGCCCGGGAAGTGGAAACGGTCGGCGATGCCTCGCTCTGCGGCGAGATAGATCATCGCTTCCATCATGTCGCCGGAGCCTGCCATACAGAAGCGGATGTTCTTTGTGCGGTGAAGCACCAGGTTGGCAGCCTCCACAAAATACTCCGGTCCTTTCTGCATCGTGATACGTCCGAGGAAGGTGACGATCTTCTCCTTTCCTTTATGATCGGGACGGGGGATAGCCTGGTTCTCCGCGCTCAGCGGGTAGACAGCGTTATGAACAGTGAAGACTTTTCTGGGGTCTTGATGATAGTGATTGATAACGGTCTGGCGCGTCAGCTCCGAGACACACATAATGCAGTCGGCATGATCCATACCGTCCTTCTCAATGCCATACACGGTCGGATTGACATGGCCGCGGGAGCGGTCCCAGTCGGTGGCATGCACATGAATGCAAAGTGGCTTACCGCTCACTTGCTTGGCAAATATTCCCGCGGGATAGGTTAGCCAGTCGTGGGCATGGATGATGTCGAACTCCTCAGCGCGGGCCACTTGACCCGCAATGATGCTGTAGTTGTTGATCTCATCTGTCAGATTGCCCGGATAACCTCCGGCAAACTCCATGCAGCCCAAATCGTTGACATGCATGTAGCGGAAGTCGGCATAGATATGATCGCGGAAATGATAATACTCCTCCGGGCTCATAAGGTTGCCGATACGCTGCCTGACGTAGTCGTAGTCGACATCTTTATAAACGATAGGCACGCAATTCATGGCCACGATGTGGGCAAAGGTATGATCCTCGTCACCAAAAGGCCGAGGCAGACAAAGCGTAATCTGGACATCGCCCTGCGCATGGAGACCCTCCGAGATACCGAAGTTGGCAGTGGCAAGACCACCATAAACGTGAGGAGGATACTCCCATCCGAACATTAATACTTTAATCATTGTTGATCCTCCTATTTGCTTTCGTTAAACTTCTCAAGTAATTCAGTGGTACGCAGAATGCCTGCTACATTGGCGGCGAAAGAGATGGCACCTCTCCCGCGGAACGGTGGATTGCCGTCAAAGAGCTCCGGCAGCGTGCCGATGCAATGGTTGAACATCTCATCCTCGTAGCCTATCATCTGCCGGCGGATGAAACTCAGACGCGAACGCTTAAAGAGCTTCAGGCAAGCACTCAAATAGAATCCTTCAAGCCAAGGCCATGCCGTGCCTTGATGATAAGCGTAGTCGCGCTGGCTCTGGGGACCAACATACATGGGGTTGTAGCCAGGGCTCTTGGGTGAGAGCGAGCGCAGTCCCTTAGGCGTGAGCAGCTCACGCGTACAATAGTCAATGACCGTTTTCTGCTGTTGAGGTGTGAGTGGCGAGTTGTCGAGCGCAACGGCAAAAATCATATTCGGCCGCACGCTCCAATCGGGCGTATCGCCGTCGACGAAATCATACAGATAGCCGAATTTGTTTACGAAGGTCGCTACAAACGAAGCCTTGCATGTCTCCGTCAGCCCGCGAAGTTTCAGCAGAGAACTGTTGTCGCCGAGCTCCTGGGCTATGTCTTGAGCAAAGACAAGGGCATTATACCACAGTGCATTGAACTCAACAATATATCCCGTTCTTGGCACTACGGGGCTGCCGTTGGCTGTAGAGTTCATCCACGTCATGGCTTTTTTCTTACCGTCGCACCTGAGCAATCCATTGGTATCAAGCACGAGATAGGGGTGTTTGTTGCTGCGGATATAGTGGATTATATCTTTAACCAGCTTACCATATTTCTGCGCACAGAGCTTGATGCCTAACTTGTTGGCATATATCTGAACGGCTCTGACAGCCCACAATGGGACATCGGGCTGGTCTATCTCCGTGATAAGTCCCGTTTGCTCTTTGCCTTCCATAAACTGGTAGAGCTGCTTGGTAGCTGTATCCATGGCATCCTCAAAGTAGTCTACCTCATCAATGGAGAGTGTAAGCCCCGGTAGAGAGACAAAGGTGTCGCGTGCACGGCATTTGAACCAAGGATAACCGGCAAGGATATATCGTTTACCATTCTTGTCGTGGACGTGAAACTGGTGCGCGGCATTGATAAGGCAGTGCAGGAAGTTGTCACGAGGCGTACGTTCGTCCGCCTCTTTCTGAAAGAGCGTCTTCAATCCGCGCGGCTTCGACTCGGAGGTCGATGCCGCAAAGACGATACTCTCGTCCTTTTTAATAGGAACAGAGAAGTAGCCAGGCACATACAGATCTTCCGTCGAAGAATAACCGCGTTCCTGCTCCTTAGGATATTCAAGTCCGCGATACCAGTCAGGGTCAAAGTTGAAGGTTGGCTTCTTTGAGAATTGCATATACAGGTAGGGATATCCATCGTACATACGGGTACGGATACCGTTCTCTACCTCTTCATATTCTCGGCTGGCTCTTGCGTTTTCGTGCGTAAACTGTCTCACGCTGCGAAAAGCTAAGAAAGGCTGAAACTGCAGAACCGTCGGAGAGTGCGCATCCATGAGGGTGTAGCGTATGAGCACACGATCCTCATAGTGCTGAAACACGACCTCTTTCTTCAGAACGACACCGCCCACTCTATAAATGGTGGTAGGAATCTTGTCACAGTCGAAGTCGCGGATGTATTTGTGCCCGTTAGGGCTGAATGTGTCTCCTTGATACTTGTGCAGGCCAAGGTTAAAAGCTGCTCCATGCTGAATGACAGAGCAATCGAGAGAAGAAAGCAACACATGGTTGTCATCGTCAAGCTCAGGAACAGGAACGACCAGCAGGCCGTGATACTTTCTGGTATTACAGTCGACAACAGTAGAACAGGAATAGGCCCCGGAACGGTTAGTTCTTAGAATCTCTTTTTGGAGCGACTCCTGCAGGTTTATCATCTGTGCCCTTTCAAATTTGAGATAACTCATAGCTATAAGGCATTTTAATAGGTTCAACAATCTCTGTCAGAGAGATATGACTGAAGTCTGTCTCTTTCATTTTCCAAATTTAGTAAAAATGTTTATTCCTACAAAATATTGTGCAATCGTTTTTCCCGTTTTATATTTTTTTAAGATTGAAAACGGACACACTAATTACTCTGCGATAACAATACGCGACAACAAGCGAAAGGTGACGCGTATGAGTCACAAGAGAACAAGGGAAGGACTCCCGCAAAGACGCTAAGTACGCAGAGGCTTCGCGGGGTATGAAGGTCTTTGCGACCTTTGCGGCTTGGCGAGAAATAAATCCCGCATGAAAGAAGAGCAAATGGTGATTGCACAGATGTGGTAGGCGTGACACAGATGAGACAGAATCGTGACACAGATGAGGCAGGATCGCAACACAGATGAGGCAGGATCGTGACACAGATGAGACAAGATACTGATACGGCGTGACTCCGATGGAAGAACTCAGGAACAACCCTGAGCAGTTACCGGACACAGTTTTCAATATCTTCCTTTTAGGATTGAAGAAGTTCTTTCTATTAGGATTGAAGAAGCGAGATAGTTTCTTGTACTTTTGTTTCCATGGGCTGCTGGGCATCGATCCAATGAATAGTGGCACCCCGACGCACCATTCCGCGGAACCAAGTCATTTGTCGTTTGGCAAATTGATGGATTGCAATTTCGAGTTGACGGAACATCTCTTCATAACTGAGTTGACCCATGACATATTCCGTAACATATTTGTATTCGAGTCCATAATAGATGAGGTCTTCCGGCTTTACACCCGTATTGAGAATTCCCTTAATCTCTTCCACCATACCGTTGTCAAAACGTTTCTTAAGCCGGTCGGTGATCTTAGCCCTTCTCGCCTCACGATCGATACTTACACCCACTATAACGCTGTCGATAGCAGGGAAAGTACGGTTCTCGGTGGGGTGCTCGAGATTGTAAGTCTCGATCTCGATGGCCCTGACAGCGCGCTGACAAGAATCGACATCGGTAGAGTTGTGCATGTTGCTTCCCGTCTGCTGTTTGAGCCGCGTGAGGATATGGGTCAATTCATCGAGCGTCTTACCTGACAGGCTGTCGCGCAAATGCTGGTTTTGCGGGACCGGAGAGAGATGGTATCCCTTGAGCACGCTCTCGATATAGAGCCCGGTCCCGCCACACAAGATTGGCTGCACATCGCGGCGTTCAATGTCTTTGTATGCTTGAAGAAAATCTTCTTGATATTGGAAGAGATTGTATTTGGTGCCTGCCTCGCAGATATCGATCAGATGATAAGGTATCTGCCGTCCGTTGACAACATAGTCGTCCAAATCCTTGCCTGTGCCGATGTCCATGCCACGGTACACTTGCCGGGAATCGCCGGAGATTATCTCTCCACCGAGTTCATAAGCGACATGCGCGGCGAGATCCGTCTTGCCAGAGGCTGTCGGACCGAGAATCGTTAATAGTTTTTTCATCTTTTCCGGTTAATAAAAAAGCCGTCCGGTACGCAACCGGACGGCTCCACATATTCAGTAATTAAATGTGTGTTCAGTGGTATTACTTCAGCTCAGCGAAGTACTTGATAGTACGAACCATCTGAGAAGTGTAAGAGTTCTCATTGTCGTACCAGCTGACAACCTGCACCTCGTAAGTGTCGTCGTCGAGCTTCACAACCATTGTCTGGGTAGCGTCGAAGAGTGAGCCGTAACGCATGCCGAGGATATCAGAAGAAACGATCTCCTCATCGTTGTAACCGAAGCTCTCGTTAGCCTCAGCCTTCATAGCAGCGTTGACACTCTCCACTGTAACGTCCTTACCCTTAACAACAGCATAGAGCAGTGTTGTAGAGCCATCAGGTACAGGCACACGCTGTGCAGCACCGATGAGCTTACCGTTCAGCTCAGGAAGAACGAGGCCGATAGCCTTAGCAGCACCGGAAGAAGCAGGAGTGATGTTGCAAGCACCTGCACGGCTGCGGCGGAGATTACCCTTACGCTGAGGACCGTCGAGAATCATCTGGTCGCCTGTGTAAGCGTGGATGGTCTGCATGATACCAGCCTGGATAGGATACTTGTCGTTCAGAGCCTTTGCCATAGGAGCCAGGCAGTTTGTTGTGCAAGAAGCAGCGCTGATGATCTGGTCGTCCTTGGTCAGTGTCTTGTTGTTCACGTTGAAGACGATGGTCTTCAGATCGTTGCCTGCAGGAGCAGAGATAACGACCTTCTTAGCACCGGCCTTGATGTGAGCCATGCTCTTATCCTTAGAAGTATAGAAACCTGTGCACTCGAGAACAACGTCGATGTTCAGAGCGCCCCAAGGCAGGTTAGCTGCATCCTTCTCCTTGTAGATGGTGATCTTCTTGCCATCAACAGAGATGAAACCAGCAGCCTCTTTACCGTTCTCAGTGAACGGAGTATCGTCGTAAGAAACCGTGTGAACAGGCTCCTGACCGATAATGCCCTGATAGCCACCGTGAGTGGTGTCATACTTCAGAAGGTGAGCCAGCATCTTAGGGCTGGTCAGGTCGTTGATAGCAACAACCTCATAACCGGGAGCTGCGAACATCTGACGGAATGCCAGACGGCCGATACGGCCGAAACCATTGATAGCTACTTTTACGTTTGCCATTTTACTTGTTATTTATAAAGGTTTATAAAATGTATTCAAATAATCTTCTTTCGAAGAACTTTTCTCTTTTTTCGGTTGCAAAGATACAATTTATTTTCTAATTTTGCAGACGATATGAGTATTAAATAATATAAAAAACGAATCGGCAAGGGCAAATAGAGCCTAATTGTAGCACTCTTGTATAAAGCGTGCAATATTGACTTTGCAATTCATCGATTGTTTACACATATAATATATATACGTATGGGAAAAATTTTAGAAGAGTTCAAGGCTTTCGCTCTTAAGGGCAATGCCGTTGACATGGCTGTAGGTGTCATCATTGGTGGTGCTTTCGGGAAAATTGTAAGTAGTATTGTTGATGACATCATCATGCCGCCCATCGGATGGCTGATCGGCGGCGTGAACTTCTCTGACCTGAAGATCACGCTGCCCAGCGTTGTCATACCCGGCGTGGAGCAGATGAAGCCGGCCACCATCAACTATGGCAACTTCATCCAGACGCTCATCGACTTTGTCATCATTGCTTTCTGCGTCTTTTTGCTTGTAAAAGGCCTTAACGCTCTTTCAAGGAAGAAGAAAGAAGAGCCCAAGCCCGCACCCGAGCCGAGCAATGAAGAGAAACTGCTTACAGAGATCAGAGACTTGCTGAAAGAAGAGAAGAAATAACGGTTCTATTTTATTATTCTTACACTTAATTTGTTGCACAAGAAAAGGCTACCAATCCATCTATTGGTTTAGCATTTTGGGATTGCAATTATATAATTAAGACCGTGAAATTCAACAGATAGTAATAATTCACTCAAGCATTTTCAATGACCATTGAAAATGCTTGAGTGAATTATTTGTATTCTCTATTCCTTGCTCCCAAGCTTATTGCTCAGCACGCGCATCCAATAGCCTCCGATGACGGAGCGAGCTTTAAAACCTACCATGGTACCAAGCTTGGTCTCTGACCAATCGCTGATAGGAACACGGCTTGTGGTCTCGTTAATGTAGTCCCATACAGGATGCACAAACTTGAGAAAAGACTTCTTATCGTCAGCCATGTCAGCAGTCCACATAATCCAGTCGCTCTTTGTATAGTCTTTGCGTGAATCGAGCGGCAGCCCATACTTGTTCTGATGTTTGAGATAGTATTTTAGTTCTGTTTGTGTCACTTTGTCGGAGAACACATGTGTACCCCACAATTTGTCCCAGACGATATTATATTTCTGGCTCCATGTTCCCGGTCGGTCAAAAGCAAGACGATAATGGTCTCCGTCAAAAGCTTTCTGCTCCCATACTTTCGCCATTTCCTTGGCACGGCTCATATATTTGTTGTAGTCATCAGTGTCACCATTCATTTTAGCCATTTCAGCAAAGCCTGTGATACCCATGATAGCTTTGATAGAGAGGTTACAGTTGTGAGCCCAATGACCTGCAAAGTCATCGGTGCACAACTGGTTGGCAGGATCCTGACCGTTCTCAGCAAGATAGTCGGCCCAAGTCTTTAAGAACTCCCAATAAGGCTTTACGTAGTCTGTGTTACCGTCGAGCATACAGAGCTGGGCAGCGAGGGTCAGCATGTTACCGGCTTCCTCCAATGGCATGTCTCCACCGTAGACCTGCCCGTCGGCAATAGGATAAGTGCCTAAATCGTGAGCGGCAAAAGGTTTGGTCCAACGGCCACTCTTTGAATAGTTCAGAATACTTGTCATCATGCCTTTCTCCAAGGCAGGATCATAGGCGAGGAAGAGCGGTGCGGATGGATAAGTGAGATCAACTGTGTTGACACATCCGTTGGAGTTGTTTTCCTTAGAGAAGAAAAGCATATTGCCTTCATCGTCCTTGAAGAGCTTGTGGGCTGCTATGACCTGACGGTAAGAGCCGGAAAGGATCTCTGCATATTTCTTATCACCGGCATTGAGGCCATCGTCATAGATAGTCTTGTCTTCCTGCCGGCAACGCTCCATAATGGAAGCATAGTTGGCGTGCATGTTGTTGAAGGCATCAAAGATAGTCACTTTCCCGTTGTGTGCCCAATAGCCTTTATACCGCTTATACATGTACTCGATGTCCTGCACCTCGTCGTAGCCAATCATCGCATAACTGGAGGCTGTTGTTGTCGTACCGAAGTCATGATAGTAGGCTAAAGCAGGCATATCGGCAGCTTTGTAGGAGCGTATGAATTTCTTGCCTTGTTCAAGCGTGCCGTTGTTTACGAAAGAAGAACGTATTTTTTGCTCATCTCCCAAACTTACCTTACCATTCACTTCCGGGATATACAGATAGCCCCAGTCGATACAAATTCCATCACCCTTCTTGGCAAGGATAGGCTGGTCAATCGTGCCGGTTTTGAGATACCTCGTCCCTTTCACTGTCACGACAGCGCTTTGCATAGGCTGATAAGCCTTGTTGGCAGCTATGAGCGGGCTTGCCGTAAAAAGAAGCTGCACATTATGTGACTTTCCATCAGCTGGGCGAACTTGATATGATATATAGTTGACCGGCGTTGACATCAGATCATAGTCCTTCATGATCATCGGTGCTGTAAACACGAGATCAAGGTAAACGTTTCCACACTTAAAGGTATAATAGGTGTTTGTAGCAAGCACGTCTACAGCGACCTGTTGTGCCTGTTCTACATGGCCTACACTTGGTGCGACATTGTGGAAGAGTCCAAAATCGGTGTAGGCCCCTCCCGTAGTGTTGTGACAGTGTGCCGCAATGACGTTATTGCCCGCATGAAGAAGCTTTTTCATGTCTGCTGTAAGCCGTAGCTTCACGCCATCAACCCACGTCTCACCTGTATCAGCGACTTTCGTGCCATTGATATAGATCTCAAAGAGGTCATCATGCGAATAGACAAGATAGAGATCGTCGTTAAGTTGTGCACTTGTAAGGTTGACGTTACGGCGCACATAAAGGTCGCTACCTTCTTTACTCCACTGTGAACGTACGTTGCTAAGGCCTCCACTGCCCCACGCAGCGTGCCCCGTATGCCAGGAAGAAGCGTCGTAAGACGGGGCAGCCCATCCGGAGCCGGGATTGGTATGAGTAAATTTGCCTTCCCAGGCTTCGGTATCTGCCATGGGAGCTATGGAGGCTAATACTACTTTTTCAGTAGTACCCATAAACGAATAGGTTTTACCGTCTACGCGGAGCAAACCGTCAATGGGCTTTTCGTCATTGGTCCAGTGGCGCGTTGTTCCGTCATTCAAATGGTCATACGGTGACCAGATAGAGAAATAAGGATCATTTACGACAAGCGGTACGGAAGGCAGACGGAGATCCGTAGTCTTGTATGGCAGGAACGTCTCCGGTGTCTGAGCGTATGCCATAGTAACTAATGATGAAAGAAAGAGAAGGGTCTTGATCTTCATATTGTATAAGATTGGTTTTATATATGTTATTACTTTTCTTGGTTCACAAGCTATTGCAAAATTAGAATAAGAATGATGAATAGTAAGACAATATCTGTTCAAAACGGGCAAACATTTGTTCAAGTGAGAAAATTTTTGGGTTCTTGAATAGATATTTTCGTTAGCAAGGAGATTAATCGCCTTAGTCTTTTCTTTTCTCGCCTTTAACTACAAAGCCGCAACACTCAACAATAAAATATTATATTTTTGAGCAAATCTCTTAAAAAAGTAATAACTTTGCGTACGGAAACTATTATATCTTCACTTTTCTATATGCAAAATAGACTACACATCATATTGACACTCTTTTGTTCCGCACTGCTGCTGTATGCGTTAACGGGTTGTAGAGAGACTTCCCCCTATGGCAAGCTGCTGATGGACGGCTGCTATCCTTACGCTTTATGGCATCAGGGCAAATATTACTGTATGATTCAGGAACGTTCAACAACAGACATTATCAGCTTGACAGTTGTCGATAATCTGTCTGACTGGCCTTCGGCTAAGCGATATACGATTTTCAAGGCTAAAGAGAAAGGCTTGAACCGTATTTATTCGCCGGAGATACATATCATCAAGGGCAAGTGGTTTGTTTACTTTGAGGCTGACGACGGTAAAGATACTGACACCCACCAGCTCTATGTTCTGGAAGCCCAGGGAGCTGATCCCACCTCTTGTTCTTACACGCTTCATGGTCCTATCATTACAGATCGCGCGTGGAACTTCGGGCTTCATCCATCAACCATCGTTGTTCATGGTACTCAATATCTGTTGTGGTCGGGATGGCCTCATCGTCGCATAGAAGACGAGACTCAGTGCATCTACATTGCGCGCATGAAAAATCCATGGACACTTAGTTCCCCTCGCGTTTTAATATCCAAGCCTACCTATGAGTGGGAGAGACAATGGATCAACCCGGATGGATCACGATCTGCTTATCCCATTTATGTAAACGAAAATCCGCAGCCCATTCTTTCTGAAGACAGCAGCAAGGTTCTTGTCTTTTATGCGGCAAGTGGATGCTGGACAGCTTTCAGCTGCGTGGGACTTATTTATGCCTCAAGCTCCGCTGATCTTACTGACCCTACGGTATGGCACAAAAGGAAAGAGCCTTTCATAACCACATTGCCGGAAGACAGCATCTGCGGTATTGAGGACTTGTGCGTAGTGAGGAAACCTGGTGAGAAAAGTCTCTTGCTGCTCTACGATGCCAAGCAGAATAACCATTTCTCTGAAAGGAAGATATGGATGAAAAAATCGGAATATGACAGGAAGGGGTTTCCTGTACCATAAACCATATTCAGGTGCCGGCACGTTATGCCAGAACGAATGCTATACTGAAGATACTAACAAAAGCATGCAAAATAATAACTTACTATAGTCTCCAACCCTCAAAAAGCAGACTTAGAGTAACCTTTGTTTGATAACAGATTGCCGCAGCCTGCCAAACAAAAGCGTGACTGCGGCAAATTGCTGTCAACCGAAATAATGGCTCGGGTGTGGAGGAACGCAGCCGAACACCATGGGACAAACAGATACCTCTTAACGATATGTCAGGAAGCTTTAGGTGTCAAGATTTATTTTTTTCAACCCCCGCTGAGAATCGATTCTTTTCGAGCGGGAGGGAGGTTGGCCGGAAAGAACGCGATTACAGCATAAGTTGATAAACGGTTTTTAATCAGACAGTTATGTAATTTTTACTTCCAAGCGCCTTTCACGGTCGCTTCAAATGACTGACCTAACTACGGTTAGGTCGTGCACCTAACGCTGTTAGGTCACTGACATTCAACAGTAAAGCAGCCCACCTAACCGTTAAATGTCAGTGACATAACTATAGTAAGGTCGGTACCATACCTTTTTTCTCTCTCAACAAACCCGTTTCCCTGCTTTCAGAACTCCACTTCGCGTTCTCTTTCACACCATTCCCATTGTCCTGACTTTTTACTTTTTGTAAAGAAAATTTAGAGATCAGGCACCTGACTTCGTCAATGCGTCACCCAAATTTAATCTGTTCGGCAGTCTATTCTGCCCCAATCGCATGAAACCCTTGCTGTGATGCACGTCGATTCTCGCAGCGGCGTATATTCTTTCTCGCGGAGCCGCGGAGATAATTGAGCCGCGGAGTCATTGCTTCTGAGAATTAGAGCACGCAGAGAGACCTTCGGTCTTGGGAGAAGTTCACAGAGATGAGCCAACACTGTTCTCGCAGTATATCATCATACGCTCCCTCCTCATACGCTCCACATAGACCGAAGGTCTCTCTGCGCTCTCCTCATAAGGCCGAAGGCCGCTCAGCGATCTCAGCCTCTCACACGTATCATCTCTGCGGCTCAATAAGCTCTGCGGCTCTGCGTGAAAAGTCTGATAATCAAGGGCAGCATTGGTCTCTATATAAAAGTGACGATGTCGGGACGTGTCAGTGCAGGGAAGGGCTTCATGCCCTTCCAAAAACATTGTTCGACCTATTCCCCTGACATCCTTCAGAACAGCCTTCAGTACGCCCGGACCACCGTAAACGGCTGTTCCTTTGATGATTCATTGAGCGTTCACAAACTCTTTTGGAAGTACCCCAAACTGATTTTTGAAGCATTTTGCAAAATAACTGGCATTGGTGAAACCACATTCCAACATAGCCTCTCCAATGCGCATACCGCTCTTGAGGAGAGATGCCGCATAGTTGAGCCGGTAGTGCTTAACATAGTCGACAGGTGTCATATCTGTAAGTTGTTTCAACTTACGGTAGAAACTGCTGCGACTTAAGTTCAAATGATTAGCGAGATCATTAATGGAAAATTCTTCCTCGGCGATGTGCTGGTGAAGATAGTCTTGCATAGATTTTATGAAGAGATTGTCTTCTTCTGTCATTCCTAATTCACCGCTTCCTTCAGAGGAACCTGCCGGAGCTTGCAAACCGGAGTCGACTTGAAGCATATGCTTATAGAACAGTTGACGGGAAGAAAGAAGATTCATTATCTGAAGATGCAGTTGCTTGATGGAGAAAGGTTTCTCAAGATAAACATCAGCCCCTGCCTCCATGCCTTCTTCCTTGGCCATTATGCTTGTCTTTGCTGTCAGCAGAATGACAGGTATATGCGAATAATTGATGTTATGTTTGACGAGGTTGCACAGTTTCACGCCATCCATGACAGGCATCATGACATCACTGACGATGATATCTACATTATTTTTCTCCAATACCTCGAGTGCCGCTGCTCCGTTGCCAGCTGTCAGAATATGGTAGTGACTGTTGAGAAGCGAGACCATCATACTGAGAAGTTCTTCATTGTCTTCAACGATCAGAAGCGTGAAGCGCCCCGTCTTTTCTTTATCTGCATCAGACAGTATATTGTCGCCCGTCATTTCTTCCTTAACACTTTGCCCATCACTCTCTTTCATGACCGGCTGTCCTTCTATCCTGACATCGGGCAGGCTGAGACAGAACGCTGCACCTCCCACGGAGGATTCCTCAACCCACAGCGACCCACCGTTGGCTTCAGCAAGCTGCCGGGCAAAAGCCAGGCCTAACCCTGTACCCATCACTTGTGCTATATGATCATTTCCAATCTGATAATAAGGATCGAAGATACGCTCCCGCTCCTCTGGCTTGACACCCGGACCATCATCAGAAACACAGACAAGAATCTTTCCGACGGGTTGCTTCGTCAAAGAAACAATGATATTTTTACGGGCGTATTTCTGCGCATTACCCATGAGGTTCATCATTATCTTGCGCAGCATATCCGGGTCAACGGCTGCCACAATGTCCTCGTCTGGTAAGGAGAGACGCAGGTTGATGCCTCTGATGTCATTATAATCTTTGAAACCTTCATATATTACCTGCAGGAGTGAAGTAATGGAGACATTCCCTTTCTTAGCCTCCACGCCTTTGTTTTCTGCTTTTTGAAAATCGAGAAGATGGTTGACGAGATCAAGAAGATAGCGCATATTCTTATGCATCACCGCAATATAACGACTCCGCTCTTCCCGAGGCGGATCCTTCTCAAGTTGTTCTAACGGCAGACTTATCAAACTCAGCGGAGTGCGAATTTCGTGTACGAGATTGACAAAGAACCGCACCTTTGACTGGAAAGCCTTACGGTCACGCTCTGCATTATCGGCCTGAATGCGTTCTTCATATTTACGGGTCAGACGCAATTTAGTTTGTCTGTAACCCATACAAACCGCAAGAATGGCTAATAAGCAATAAACAGCATAGGCCCACCACGTGCGATACCATGGTGGTAAGATGGTTATCCAGATGCTGCTCATCTTGTCTTGTCCAACTTCGCGAAGCATGAACATATATCTTCCCGGCGGCATATGATTATAGGTTACCTCGCTGTTTGCACCACCTCTGACCCATTGCCTGTCATACCCTTTCATGCAGTACTCATAACGTTCTTGATTATTGCCGTCATAATAGGGAGAGGAAAAATGAAGCGTGAAACTGTTATTGGCGTATGGCAGTTCCACTTCTCGCTTTATATAAAGCGGGGCATGCAAAGAGAGCCGGTCCAATTCGCTATCGCTGTTTTGGGCATAAGGCAGGGTAATGGAGGCGATATAGATAGGGCGATCTATCATAGCCTTAGCGACGTGAGGTGCCGAAAAGATCACCAAGCCTCCATAAGTGCCAAGAATGATCTTGTCGTCTGCTGTACAGTAAGCAGCACGAGTCATATAAGTACTGTTCCAGTCGGGTACGACATTTGTAAAGAGTTTTTGTTTCTTTGTGGCCGGTTGATAACAGGTGAGACCACTCTCCGTACCTATCCACAGATTGCCTTCTTTGTCGGAACAAATAAAATCCACATGGGTGCCATGAATGTCGATGCGCTCAAAATCATTTGTCGTAACCCTATAACGGCACAAGCCGTTGTCAGTGGCTACCCAAACATTGCCGGCATTGTCACTGATGACCTGGTTTATGGTGTTGCTCGGCAAAGAGTGAGGATTGCCCGTATCTGAGAGGAAGAAATTTATATGGCTGTTTCTCGTATTGAACTGCATAAGACCGCTGCCAGAGGTCGCCCCCCAGATATATCCCCGCTTGTCTTCTGCGAGACTGACAAACGGAGTCATGAAATTGATGTCACGAAAGATATAGAATGTCCGGTTCCTGCTGTTGAATCCTGAAAAGCCCCATCCCGTTCCTACATAGAGATTGCCTTGTTGGGAAAGGAGCAGAGAAATAACATTGTTGTCGGGAAGGGTATGAGGAATGTTTGGATCGTTCTGAAACGAAAGAATCTTTTCCGGTGTAATAACCTTAAGTCCTGTCTTGTAAGTGCCGACAATAATATTGTTGCCCTGTCTGAGAAGGGTCTGTACTCCATCGCTGATTTCTGGGAAGTGCGTCCACGTTGAAGCGTTCTTATCCCGGTAATAGATGCCATTGTCTGTTCCCATCCACAGCGTACCATCAGGCATCTCCAAGAAGGTGTGCGGCGTATTTTCGCTCATGGCATCCCCACCGGGTATCGGTGCCAGCGAAAACAGATGCGGACGTTTGGGCAAGAATCTCACGCCATCAGTCTCTGTAGCGACCCATAAGGTTTTGCTGTTGTCAAGATAAATCTCGTTGACAGAAACGCCAGGCTTGGCTGTGACAACATTGCTAAGCGTAAAGGGTTCCAAGGTTCTTGAATGAGGGTTAAAAGAAAAAATGCCGCGGTCGGTACTCAGAAGAAGGAAATTGTCATAACCAAGGATTGAACGAATGGAATTAATACCAATTTTCGTAGTACATACATCGAAAGAACGGTTGGAAGGATTGAAACAAAGCAGGCGATTGCCATTGGCTATCCATACGCAACCTTTCCAGCAAGCCATCGTATAGACGCTCTTTCCAACATTAGCTTTGGGCAGCCTTGTCGACCATTCTTTTGCTTTTTGATGGGGAATGACCGTAAAACGTCCATTGGTGTCGAGTATATATATGTGCCCGGCTCCGTCCTGAGCCATTGATTGTATAAAAGCACCATGGTGGCTGTCTTGTTTCAAGAGCTGTGTCTTAGGGTTATAGAAAAACACGCCTTGTCCCATGGTACCAATAAGAATATTACGGTTGCGAAGTCGGATAATGCTCTTAACTTGTGTGCTGATTACTACCCCGTATTTTGTTCTTTTCAAAAAACGGGAGAAGAGGCCTGTATGACGATTATAAACGACAATGCCTACGCCACTGCCAAACCACATATCATCGCCTTGCGCGAAGACTGTGGGGAAATAGTTGTTGCCCTGCAGCCCATTATTCTTCAACACATTCCTGTAAACCTGAGTGGAGTTACCATCATAGAGCGTAATGCCGTTGGCAGTACCAAACCACATAAAGCCATATCGGTCTTTCAGAGCACAGAGCACATTATTGTCTGACAATCCTTGTGCTGTTGTGACTGAATATACCCGATAATTGAAGGCTTCGTCTTTGTTGGCAGCCGGCAATAAAACCGGAATGAGCAGGAAGAAAAGAATAACAGCTGCGTTTCTCATATAACAGATATATTATCCCATATTGCGAAGATACTGAACTGAGTGCAAATGTACACTTTGATGAAAGTTTGTTGTATTCAGGGCAAAGTCGTTTTAAAAAGGTCAATCAGTAAGATATTGTATAAAAAGGATCCGTGAAGAATCATTTATTAGATTATAGGCAGCCTATAGGCTGCCTATAATCTTAAATCCAAATTATTCTGCTATTTCCGAATATAGTCCTTGGAGACCAAGTCGTAATAGAGCGACTCGAGCTCACCGAGCGTGAGCTTCTCCACACTGTGTTCTATGGTGCGGATAAGTTCATCCCGGCGTGCGGCATTGTCACTGTCGAAAGAAGTGAAAACCTTACGCATGATTTGTTATCTCCGGTCTTACTCCCATTCGATGGTCGATGGCGGTTTTGAGGAGATGTCGTAGCAAACGCGGTTCACTCCCTTGACCTTTCGTATGATCTCGTTGGAGACATCTGCCATGAAGTCGTAGGGCAGGTGTGCCCAGTCGGCCGTCATGGCATCCATCGAGGTCACGGCGCGCAATGCCACGGGGTGCTCATAGGTACGCTCGTCGCCCATCACCCCTACTGAGCGGATGGTAGAGAGCAGTACGGTACCCGCCTGCCACACATGGTCGTAGAGCGACGTGCCGTCGGGCATCGTGTATTCGTGCATCTTCTCGATATAGATGTCGTCGGCATCCTGGAGGATACGTACCTTCTCGCGTGTGATGTCGCCAAGGATACGAACGGCGAGCCCCGGTCCGGGGAAAGGATGGCGCTTGATGAGGCGCTCCGGCATCTTCAGCTCATAGCCTACGCGGCGCACCTCGTCTTTGAACAACCATTTCAGGGGCTCGCAGAGCTGCAGCTTCATATCCTTGGGCAGGCCGCCCACATTATGGTGACTCTTGATGGTCATGCCAGTGATGCTCAGACTCTCGATGCGATCAGGATAGATGGTGCCCTGTGCGAGCCATTTGGCATCGGTGATCTTCTTAGCCTCGGCGTTGAACACCTCCACGAAGTCGCGGCCGATGATCTTACGTTTCTTCTCAGGGTCGGTGACGCCTTCGAGGTCCTTGAAGAACTTGTCGCTGGCATCCACGCCAACGACGTTGAGGCCGAGCCCGTTGTAAGCGTCCATGACCTTAGTGAACTCGTTCTTGCGCAACATGCCGTGGTCGACGAAGATACACGTGAGGTTCTTGCCGATGGCACGGTGCAGCAGAGTAGCGCATACGGAGGAGTCGACACCACCGGAGAGTCCCAGGATGACGCGGTCGTCACCGATCTGCTCACGCAGCTCCTTGACCGTGCTCTCCACGAAGGAGGCAGGGCTCCACTCTTGTTTACTGCCACAGATATCCACGACAAAGTTTTTCAGCAGTTGCTTGCCCTGCAAGGAGTGATACACCTCCGGGTGGAACTGTACGCACCACACGCGGTCGTTGTCGTTGGCGAAGGCTGCATATTTTACGTCTGCCGTAGAGCCGATGACGTGGTAGCCCTCGGGAATGGCGGTGATGGTGTCGCCGTGGCTCATCCACACCTGTGAGCCTTTCTCAAACCCTTTGAAGATTGGCGACTGTGTGTCGATGGTCTCGAGGTTGGCGCGGCCATACTCGCGGGTGCCGGTCTGCTCCACGTTGCCTCCGAGCGAGTAACTGATAAACTGGGCTCCGTAGCAGATGCCGAGCACGGGGTAGTGGCCGATGATCTGTGAGAGGTCTACCTTGAATGCTTCTTTGTCGTGGACAGAGTAGGGACTACCACTGAGGATGACACCGATGACGGACGGGTCATCCTTCGGAAACTTGTTGTAAGGCAGAATCTCACAGAACGTGTCCAGCTCGCGCACACGACGGCCGATGAGCTGCGTGGTCTGCGATCCGAAGTCGAGAATGATGATTTTCTGTTGCATATTATTTATTTGGATGGACTATCAATTAACACTTAACATTCAACATTCAACATTAGAATCATTGAACACTTAACATTCAACATTAGAATCATTGAACACTTAACATTCAACATTCAACATTAGAATCATTGAACACTTAACATTCAACATTCAACATTTCCAAAAACTTTTCCGCCTCATGCAGCGTGTCGAGCTTTCCGACATCCATCAGTTTGAGGTCTTGCTTGTAATAACCTTTGATGGGGACGCGCCGGCAGATGGTGAGATAGAAGTCCATGATCGGGAACTTGTCGGGAGCGCCGACCATATAGGTGAACATCCGGGGATAGAAAAGATGTATGCCACTGAACGCAAAAAGCCTGAACCCTGCCACGGTGAGCGGCTCGTCAGTGGCGACGATGGGATAATGCTGGCTCTCCAAGGCTTCTTTCACCTCGGGCCAGGGCGACTTCACTTCTCCGGTCTCGATGTTGACCCATCCCACGAGCAGCATGTTCTCGTTGAAGACGAGGTAGCGTTTCGTTTTCCGCCAGCTCACGAGTAGCTGCGCTCCCGCCATCTGGTGCGGGATACCGCAGTCGGGACACATCACCTTCTGGTCAAGGTTATAGAACTTTGAGAGGTCGACATTGCTCAGTATGTCGACGTTGTGGATGAGTATCGGCAGGTTGGAACGAAAAAGATGTGCGGCCTTGCGCAGACCGCCCCCTGTGTCGAGGAGCTTGTCGGTCTCGTCACTGATCTGGATGTCAAGCCCGAAGTTGTCGTTCGCTTTCAGATAGTCGATGATCTGATTGGAGAAGTGGTGGACGTTGACGACGAGATGGTCGAAGCCGGCATCACGCAGTTTATAGATCACGCGCTGAATAAGCGGCATGCCACCTACTGGCACCATGGCTTTCGGCATCGTGTCGGTAAGTGGCTTGAGGCGGGTACCCATACCCGCGGCAAAAATCATTGCTTGCATCATGCTATACCTCCTAAGGTCATGATCATTATCATTGTTTATTTCGTGGCCGGAAATATCTGTTGGATGTTCTGTTCCCGATGCGTGACATGCACCTCGATGCCGAACTTCTTGTTGAGATGTTCGGCAAGATGCTGGGCACTGTAGACGCTGCGGTGCTGGCCACCCGTGCAGCCAAAGCAGAACATCAGATGGGTGAAGCCGCGCTGGATATACCGTGCCACATGCTTGTCGGCGAGAGCATAGACATGCTCGAGAAACTCTAAGATCTCTCCGTCGTCCTCTAAAAAGCGGATGACCGGCTCGTCAAGGCCGGTAAGCTTCTTGTAAGGCTCGTAGCGCCCGGGGTTGTGTGTCGAGCGACAGTCGAAGACGTAGCCGCCTCCGTTGCCCGACGGATCATCAGGGATACCTTTCTTGTACGAGAAACTGTAGACATCGACCACAAGCGGTCCTTTGCCATCATACTTGGAGAAGGTCGGCAGACCGTCTTGGGGATGCTGGGGATAGATATCGTTAGTTGTTGTCTTGAATCCGTCCTTACGCGGCTTTATCACCGGCTCTTTGTGGGCATACTGCGGAAGCTCCGTGAGCCGTGTCAGCACATCGCGCAGATATGGATAAGGAAGCAAGTCTTCGCGCAACTTGAGCAGATCACGCAGATTATCCATGGCGGGGGGGATACTGTCGATGAAATGCTGTTTATGCTCAAAGTAGCCCCGGAAGCCATAGGCACCTAATACCTGCATCGTGCGGAAGAGCACGAAAAGCGTGAGCCGTCCGGCAAAATGTCTGACCGTCGGCACCTCGGTGTATTGCTTCAGAGCATCATAATATTCAGCAATGAGATCGCGACGCAGTTTGAAAGAATATTTTGCGGAGGCCTGCCAAAGGAACGAGGCAAGGTCGTAATAGAACGGACCTTTGCGTCCGCCTTGGAAGTCGATGAAATAAGGATTGCCGTCCTTGTCGAGCATGACGTTGCGTGCCTGGAAGTCGCGATAGAGGAATCCTTCATTCGACTCAGAGGTGAGATCGCGCGCCAAACTGCGGAAGTTGGCTTCGAGATGCACCTCGTTGAAGTCGAGCTCCGAGGGTTTGAGGAAACAATACTTGAAATAGTTGAGGTCGAAGAGCACCCCTTCCACGTCAAACTCCGGTTGTGGATAGCACACACTCCAGTCCATGCCACGTGCCCCACGAATCTGAAGGTTCGGCAAAGCGCGGATGGTCTTCTTCAACAGTTCCTGTTCGGCGAGGTTATAGCGTCCTCCCGCCTCACGTCCGCCTTTGACGGCATCGAAGAGGGAAGTGAAGCCAAGGTCGGTCTGAAGGTAGCGCATCTCGTCGTCGCTCACGGCAAGCACTTCCGGCACCGGCAGTTTTTGTTCGACGAAATGGCGGTCAATGGAGATGAAGGCATGATCTTCCTCCCGACTCGTGCCGATGGCACCGATGACGGTCTTGCCGTCAGTACCAGACAAACGGTAATACTGGCGGTTACTGCCTGCACCCGCGAGTTTCTCTACATGAGCCGGTTCCAATCCTGCCCATTTCTTATATAGTTCAATGAGTTGCTGCATCTTGTTCGTGTTCTTGCCTCAAGTCATCGAAAATCTTCTTTGTCTTGCGGCGATATTCATAATTAGCGATAAGAGCATCGGCGACGAAGAGCAGCATCATAATTCCTAAAGACATCCAGAACGAATGTGTCAGGAAAACGAGACCGGCGCAGATGAGCAGAAAAAGGGCTATCTTCTGCCAGTTAATGTGCAAATTCTTTATCATGGAGCAAAGATAATCATTTTTAGGCGATTATTGGGAAAGTTAGGAAAGTTTTTTATGTAAAACTTGCTCGGCATGATAAGACGAGCGGACAAGGGGCGCACTCTCCACATCGTTGAATCCTTTGCTCAGGGCGATGTCGCGATACTCCTTAAACTGCTGTGGGGTGATGTATGCCTTCACAGGAAGGTGCTGTGCCGTGGGTTGCAGATATTGTCCCAAGGTCAGGATAGTGCAGCCTGTAGCGAGGATGTCATCCATGGCCTCAAGAATCTCGTCACGGGTCTCTCCTAAGCCGAGCATCATGCCCGTCTTGCAGCGGATGCCGGCTTTGGCGATGGTGCGGAGGACGGCGAGGCTCGTGTCATAGGTCGCCACGGAGCGCACGGAGGGTGTCAGGCGGCGTACCGTCTCCATGTTGTGTCCCACGACGTCGGGTTTGGTGGCGAGCACTTCTTCTATCAGTTCGGTCTTCCCTCGGAAGTCAGGGATGAGCAGTTCGATGCCTGTATGGGGATTGAGCTGCCGGCACGCCTTCACCGTCTCTGCCCAGTGGTGTGCACCGTAGTCGGGCAGATCGTCGCGGTCTACCGACGTGATGACGGCGTAGCGCAGGTGCAACTGCCGGATCGACAGTGCCACTTTCTGTGGCTCATCAGGGTCAAGTGGCAGTGGATGACCGGAGCGTGTGTTGCAGAACCGGCAGCAGCGTGTGCAGATGTCGCCGCCGATCATGAACGTTGCCGTGCCATTGCGCCAGCACTCGTTGCGGTTGGGGCAGAGTCCGCTCTTGCAGATCGTATGCAGGCGGTGCTCATGAATGATCTGCTGCGTGTCGCCATAGTGGTGGTTGGTCAGCATGCTTGTCCGCAGCCACTCGGGTTTGGCGACATGAGGCGGACGGCCGAAGAGCAGGCGGAGGAGCTGGTCGTTGCGCATGCCGCGGATCAAGGTGCCAATGTCGGTGCTCGCCAAAGCTTTCTCCACGGCCTCACGCGTGAAGTCAATGCCTTTCAGCGTCTCGGTGAGCGACTCCACGGGTTGCAACGGAAAGAAGTCACCACCGAAACGGATATCCTCTATCTTGAAGTTCTTTACACTCACATACGCCTCCACGATACCCACATCGGGGAAGCGGTGTTTGCAGGAGAGCGTGTAGGGTGGGTTCTTACCCCGGATGAAATCGTCGGATGCCCAGTTCTTCTCCAGGGCTGCGATCTGCGTCATGTCGGCAGCCGTGAGTCGGCGACAAGCGTCTCCACAGACGTGATGCCGGGCAAAGTCGACGAGCTCCTGCATCGTCATCGGGGTGTAGTCACCTACATTTGTCACCTTCGAGGAGATGGAAGCCACACCCTTTGAAGGCAGCTTCTCCTTGCTCGTCGTGATGCAGTGCTGCAGGATACTGAGATCGGCTTGAAACAATAAGGTGTTGTGCATGACATTGCGGTTCGGTGCCGTGTAAAAAGCGGCGCCTGCCACTTTCTTCCCGTCCACGAGGATGTCGTTGCGCCCCGTGACCGCTGCGGGGATGCCGGCAGCTTTGAGCGTTGCCGCCGTGAGACCCATGTATCGCTTGAAGGTCTCTTCCACATTCTGCCGGTTCACGACATAGGACCATTGCAGGCAGCCGTTGTCAGCAAACACGCAGCCTCCACCGCTCTTGCGCCGGAAGATGCCGATGCCGTGCTCGCGGCAGTAGGCTTCGTTGACCTCATTCTCAATGAGTTGGTTGCGCCCCACCATCAGGCAGGGCTGCACGCTCCAAATAAAGAAATACTCGTCATCATCGAAGTGGGTGGCGACATATTCCTCTACGGCAAAGTAGAAAGCCGGCGTCTTCCGCTCGGTAGCTATCTCGGGTATCAGTAGGTATTTCATCTGTTGTTTATAAGCATTTAGTATTGATGCCTCCAAAATTACTAAATGCGTCAGAAACAACAAAACTTTTGACAATAAAAAAGGTGCAAACCTTACGATTTGCACCTTCTTATTATAATGTGGTTAATCTTTCGATTCCATCCTATTACATCATGCCAGGCTGTGCGGGAGCCACGGGAGCTTTCTCCTCAGGCTTGTCGCAGATGAGGCACTCTGTTGTCAGGAACATGCCGGCGATAGAAGCGGCGTTCTCAAGGGCTACACGCTCCACCTTAGCCGGGTCGATGACACCAGCCTTACGCAGATCCTCGTACTTGTCCTCACGAGCGTTGTAACCATAGTCACCCTCGCCCTGACGAACCTTGTCGACAACCACGGCACCCTCGCCACCGGCGTTGGAGACAATCTGGCGCAGCGGCTCCTCGATAGCGCGACGAACAATGTTGATACCCGTCTGCTCATCAGCGTTGTCACCCTTCAGGTCTTCGAGCTCCTTCTGAGCGCGGATGTAAGTGGTACCACCGCCTACGACAACGCCCTCCTCTGTTGCAGCACGTGTAGCGCAGAGAGCGTCATCAACGCGATCCTTCTTCTCCTTCATCTCAACCTCAGAGTTGGCACCGACATAGAGCACTGCCACACCGCCGGCGAGCTTAGCCAAGCGCTCCTGAAGTTTCTCCTTGTCATAGCTGCTCTTTGTGTTGGCAATCTCGTTCTTGATCTGGTTCACGCGCTCCTGGATGTTCTCCTTAGCGCCTGCACCACCCACGATGGTCGTGTTGTCCTTGGTCACAGTGACCTTCTTGGCAGAACCCAGCATCTCTAAGGTAGCCTGCTCGAGCTTCAAACCCTTCTCCTCACTGATGACGACACCACCGGTCAGAACGGCGATATCCTCCAGCATGGCCTTACGACGGTCGCCGAAGCCCGGAGCCTTGACAGCGCAGATCTTCAGGCTGCCACGCAGACGGTTGACAACAAGCGTCGTGAGCGCCTCTGAGTCAACATCCTCTGCGATGACGAGCAATGGACGGCCACTCTCGGCAGCGGGCTGCAGGATCGGCAAGAACTCTTTCAGGTTGCTGATCTTCTTGTCATAGATAAGGATGTAAGGATCATCCATCACGCACTCCATCTTGTCGGTATCGGTCACGAAGTAACCCGACAGATAGCCGCGATCAAACTGCATACCCTCGGTCACACCGATTGTGGTGTCGCGCGTCTTGCTGTCCTCAACAGTGATGACACCGTTCTTGGAGACCTTACGCATAGCGTCTGCCAAAAGCTTACCGATCTCAGGATCGTTGTTGGCAGAAACGGTAGCTACCTGCTCGATCTTATCATAGTTGTCACCGACAACCTCAGCGTTGTTCTTGATATACTCAACAACCTTCGCTACGGCCTTGTCGATACCACGCTTCAGATCCATGGGGTTGGCACCGGCTGTGACGTTCTTCAGACCCTCGTTGACAATAGCCTGTGTGAGGATCGTAGCCGTTGTCGTACCGTCACCAGCGTCGTCGCCTGTCTTCGAAGCCACGCTCTTGACGAGCTGAGCGCCTGTGTTCTGGAACTTGTCCTCGAGCTCCACCTCTTTGGCGACTGTCACACCATCCTTCGTGATCTGAGGAGCACCAAACTTTTTCTCAATCACTACGTTACGGCCCTTAGGACCGAGTGTCACCTTCACGGCGTTAGCGAGCTGGTCAACGCCTTCCTTGAGAAGCTCACGAGCTTCTGTATCGTATTTGATAATCTTAGCCATTGTTATATCTGTTCTTTAAAAATTATTCATTAGTCTTCCACTACACCGAGGACATCGCTCTGACGCATCATGAGATACTTCTCACCATCGATCTGGAGCTCTGTGCCACTATATTTGCCATAGAGCACAGTGTCGTTCTCCTTGAGAACCATAGGATCGTCCTTCGTGCCGCCACCGACAGCAACGACCTTACCGCGCTGCGGCTTCTCCTGAGCTGTGTCAGGAATGATGATTCCACCTACTTTTTCCTCAGCTGGTGCAGGAAGTACCAGCACTCTGTCTGCTAATGGTTTAATCTTCATAATTCTATGTATTTTAAATATTAATTATCAGTTGTTGTAGGATCGCTTGTTCAATCCGCCCTATTCTCTACGAAAACCGTGCCAAAAAGACAGATCGAATAAAGTATGACAAAAGTGTCAGTCTATAGTATGACAGATTTGCAGAAAATATTTTTATTTTCAGACAAAATAATTGTTGGGAGGGGACGTTATCACAATAGTTCACCCATTAAAATGATGCCCATGACGCAAATTCTACTTGAGGACAGACAACCTTCAGCGTTGTCGCTTTATATTATTAGAGAGGTCGCACGCCAGTACAACGAGTGCAGCCGCAAGAGCCGCAGTAAACTTCTTGCCTTTAATGCAACAATGTTTCATGCAAATTAATGAAAATGGAAAGACAAACATTGGTTTCACCCTCCTTGCTCTCAGCTGATTTTGGCAACCTGAAACCGGATCTCGAGATGATCAACCGCAGTGAGGCCGACTGGCTCCACCTCGATGTCATGGACGGTGTGTTCGTGCCCAACATCTCCTTCGGATTTCCCGTCATCAAAGCCGTTAAAAAGATATGCCACAAAACGCTCGACACTCACTTCATGATCGTCAAGCCTGAGCGCTATATCGACACGGCTGCTAAAGCGGGTGTCGACATCATGACCGTTCATCAGGAAGCCACGCTCCACCTCAACCGTGTCGTGCAGCAGATTCATGATGCGGGCATGAAAGTCGGCGTAGCCTTAAACCCTTCTACGCCGGTAAGCTCACTTGAAGACATCATAGCCGACGTTGACCTTGTATTGCTCATGAGCGTGAATCCGGGCTTCGGCGGACAAAAGTTTATTGAGAACACGATCAAGAAGGTTCACCGTCTTGTCAGGCTCATCGATGAGAGCCAATCCAAGGCGCTTATCGAAGTAGACGGCGGCGTGAACAACGAGACCGCCCCACGGCTCGTTGCCGCAGGAGTCAACGTCCTGGTAAGCGGCAGCTACGTGTTCAAAGCAGAGAAACCGGAAGCGATTATCAGAGGACTTAAAGAGTTAGGAGCTAGGAGATAGGAGATAGAAGTTAGGAGTTAGGAAATAGAAGTTAGGAATTAGGAGATAGAAATTAGAAAAAAGGTGTTGGGAGCATGATCACCCAACACCTTTTTCTTATTAAAGATCATTGAAGTTTACGTCCTTCTCTGTCTTATCTTTTTTAGCAGGTTTCTGCTTCTGTGATTCAGTGTTTTTCTTTCCTGAATTCGACTTCGCCTCCGAAGAACTTGAAGCATAGCCTTCCCCAGCATCATCCGTTATCGGTTCTCCGTTCTCGTCAAGCATCACCTCCTGATTGGTGATCACCCGTGAGCTGTCCACACGAGCCGTGTCGCGTCTCACCTTCGGCGCATAGCTCTGGCACGTGTACATGTCAGCCGTGATGCCGTCGTCAGCCGTTGGTTTCCGAAACCGGCCGTGATACTTCTTAAAGGTTGGATCACTCATGACATAGTGGAGGAACTGACCAACAATAGGCAGCGCTGTGCGTGAGCCTTGGCCCAAGGCACCCGTTCGGAAGTGGATACTCCGGTATTCGCCGCCAACCCATGCACCGACAACGAGATTAGGGCTGACTCCCTCGAACCAAGCGTCAGAGTGGTTGTTGGACGTACCAGTCTTGCCGCCGAAGTCGGTATCGCGCGCAATGCCCGCATAGGCAGCAGCCATCAGCCCTTGGCTCGTGCCACCGGGATCGTGAGTACCGGCCATTAGCATCTGCTGCATCAGGAAGGCGCTCTTGTAAGGAATGACTTGCTCAGCCTGCGTGTTATCCTGATATACCGTCTTGCCGTTCTTGTCCACAATTTTCGTGATGATGACCGGATCGTGGTGCATACCATTGTTGGCCACCGTACAATAAGCATTGGTTAGCTCGAACAACTGAACATCACTCGAACCGAGCGCCAACGACGGCTCGTCATCGAGCGGGCTCTTGATACCCATCTTCTCAGCGGTCTCTATGATCCGGTTGATGCCACACTCCTGGCCCAGACGCACCGCCACCGAGTTGATACTCTTGGCAAAAGCACTCTTCAGAGGAATAGAGTCACCCGAGAAAGAGCCATTGGCATTCGTCGGAGTCCACGTCACGACCTTCTTCTTAATCTTGTCGTAAACCTCCATCGAAATAAACTCGTCACGGCGCTTGTCACAAGGAGTCAGACCTTGGTTCATAGCCTCTGTGTAGACAAAGAGCTTGAACGTAGAGCCTGGCTGACGCTCTGCCGTAACCTTGTCATACTTCCACGACTTGAAGTCGATATCTCCGACCCACGCCTTCACGGCACCCGTCTGCGGCTCCATGGCCACCATGGCACAGTGCATAAACGTCACCATATATTTGATGGAGTCCTCGGAAGTCATATCCTTCGTGATGGTACCCTTGTCATAATCGAAGAGCTTCACCGGATGCACCCATTTGCGATAATAATAGTCGACAGAGTCGGGATGATTGGCATATCTGGCCAACAAGGCCTTGTAGAAAGGCTGGCGCTGGGCTATCTGGTCAATGAAGCCGGGTATCTCGTTGCCATTCTCATCGCGCCACGGTGCCTGACGCAGCCAGTTCTTCGACTCCTTGCGGTAGATGCTCCAGTGATTATTGAAGTTAGTCTGCACTATTTTCATCTGCTCGTGCGCCGCCTTCTCCGCATACTTCTGCATGCGGGAGTCGAGCGTGGTGTAGATCTTCAGGCCGTCACTGTAGAGATCATATTTCGGGTTTCCGTCGTCGTCCTTGAAGTTCTGGCGGAAGTAGTCGGCCACATACTCGCGGAAGTAAAGTGCCTGTCCGTCATAGTTCTCCTCGACCTTGAAGTGAAGCACGATAGGCAGCTGCTGCAACGAATCGCACTCCTGCGCATTAAGATCACCATGACGTTCCATGTTGGCGAGCACGACATTGCGGCGCTTCTTACTGTTCTCAGGATTGGTCTTCGGGTTGTACATCGATGTAGCCTTGAGCATACCCACGAGCACAGCGCAGTCCTGGGTGGAGAGACTGTCAGGAGTCGTCCCAAAATAAGTGCGCGAGGCTGTCTTTATGCCATAGGCGTTGTTGCCGAAATCCACCGTGTTGGCATACATCGTGATGATGTCGCGCTTGTTGTAGACCGTCTCGAGCTTCGTGGCGATGATCCACTCCTTACTTTTCACGATCAGGATCTTCAATCCGGGAATCTTACCAAGCAATCCCGTCGAATATTGCGAGCGCACACGGAACATGTTCTTTGCCAACTGCTGGGAGATCGTCGAGGCACCACGCCCGTCATGGCGCAACACAGCGTCCTTGGCGGCCGCAAAGAGACCGACGACATCGATGGCCATTCCACGCGGGCGTTTGTAGAAACGCTCGTCCTCTGTATCGACCAAGGCCTTGAAAAAGAATGGATTGATCTCGTTGTACTTCACCGGCGTGCGGTTCTCATTGAAATACTTACCAATAAGTTTTCCGTCAGCACTATAGATCTCCGAAGCCTGGTTCGAAGGCGGGTCGAGAATACCCGAGAAATAGCCCGGGCTCTTACCGAAAAGCCAGAGGAAGTTGATGTCTACAGCTCCAAGATAAATGAAAATGAAAGCTATGAAAGACACAAACGCCACAAGCGTCTTTGTGTACCAAGGCTTGCCCACGTACAAGCTCTTGTACCATGGCCAGAAAGCCTTCATCTTGCGCCATGCCCAATGCACGACCTTAGCGATTTTCTTCATAAAGCACTTTTTCAAGATTCTCCATAGGAATCCGATACATTATTATCGTGCAAAGATACTTATTCTTCGCTAAACAGCCTACTCAAACCGTCGTTTTTATATTTTGTTAAAGTAAAAAAGGGAGGTGCCTCACGACACCTCCCTTACATTGCTACAGACAGAAGATTCACCTCTGCTGTCGAAAAAGAATTAGGTATGAATTATCCCAATACGTCCTTTGTGATGATACCTGCCTGAGTGGTCTGCAGGAATTGGACGATTTTTTGTATTTCCTTTCCGTCAGGCACCTGCTGCTGGATCTGCAGCGTAGCATCGAAGGTGCTATTCTTGCCATGAAAGAGCAGACGGTAAGCGTTTGCCACATGCTTCTGCACCTTCTCGTCGATATGCCAGGTTGTCATCATCGGGTTGTTGGGTCCCGTGTATTCGATGGGGTTACCACCGGCGATAGCAAACGGCGGCACATCGTGAGAGAAACGCGTTCCTGCCTGGAGCATGGCAAGATCGCCCACACGCGTACCGGCGTTCTCGATGACTGAGGAACTGAAGATAACGCCATTGCCGATCTCACAGTTGCCCGCAATCTTTGTGCCGTAGCCAAAGACGTTATGGTCACCGATCTTCGTATCGTGCGAGACATGCACACTTTCCATCAAAAAATTGCCATTGCCGATAACGGTCTTGCAACCTTCATGGGTGGCACGGTTGATGATGACATTCTCACGGATGACATTGTCGTCGCCGATTTCTACCAAGCTACGCTCACCGCGGAAATCGAAGTCCTGTGGCAGCGCACCGATGACCGTGCCCTGATGCACCTTGTTGTTCTTGCCCAACTTTGTGCCGTTGAGAATACTGACGAAGGGAAAGATGACACAGTTGTCACCGATCTCAACATAGTCCTCAATGAACACGAAAGGGAATATCTTAACGTTGTTGCCGATCTTCGCCTTAGGCGATACCACGGCCCTGTCACTGATGTTGTTCATAGTGTTTAATTATTAATGTTTAATGTTTAATGTTTAATGATTAATGTATCGCTAAAGCGATAAATTTATAATTATTAATTATTAATTATTAATTATCAATCGCGCAGCGATACATTAATCATTAAACATTAATAATTACTCATTATTTCGCTCCTCCACCGAGTGCATAATAGAGATTGACGACCGCCTGCATCTTGGAGAAGTCGTCCTGCACCTGGTTGAGCTGTGCATTGAGAAGGTTGCTCTCTGCCGTGATGACCTCGAGATAGGTAGACCCGGCACTTGCCATCAGGTTACGCGTGTCTTCCACATTTTTCTTCAGCACTTCGATGCGCTGAGCCTCTATCCGGCTCTTCTTGTCGGAAGCATTGTAGAGGACGAGGGCGTTGCTGACCTCCGAGCCGGCGGTGAGCACACTGTTCTGCCAGGTGTTATAAGCCTGCTTGTACTGGTCCTCTGCCACGCGCAGTCCGGCCTTGAGCTGTCCCTTCATGAAGATAGGCTGCGTCAGGGAGCCGACGGCAGAGAGCAGAATCTTACCCGGGTTCGTGATTCCCATGCCGCCACTGTTGGTAAAGACACCGGAGGCACTGATCGTCAGCGACGGATAGAAACGTGCCCGTGCTGCCTCCACGTTGTAGAAGCAGTTGGCGAGGGCCATCTCGTAAGCGTGGACATCAGCGCGGTTGGAAAGCAGCTGGATGCCGACACCCGTAGAGAACGTCGAGGGCAGGCTCTGCGCGTCGAGTGTAGAGCGTTGGATAGCCTGTGCCTGCTGCCCCATGAGGAGCGAGAGGCTGTTCTCCGATTCACGAATCTGCCGTTTCAGGTCCTCCTTCTGTGTCTGCACAGAGAGATAGTTGCTCTCCGCGCTCTGCACAGCCGTGGAGCGGACGCCCCTGACCGACTGATGCTGGATCTTCATGATCTCCCACGTGTCCTTCGTCAGCTTCTCCATGTCATTGACGATCTGCAACTGCTTGTCGAGCATCAGGAGCGTATAATACAGGTTCGCCACATTGGCGATGAGCTTGGTCTGTACAGCCACCTGATAGTCTTTCGACTGAAGCATCGTCATCTGGGCCCCGCGCTTAGCCGCCGTGAGGTTGCCGAAGAGGTTGGCATCCCATGAGGCGTTGACAGGCAGCGAGTAAGTCTTCGTCGCCTTTTGGCCGTCCCACGAAGCGATGGTTCCCTGCGGTGTGAACGTGAAGCCCGGCAGGAAGGCGAGCTTGGCAGCCTTGAGCTGAGCCTCAGCGATGTCCACATTGAGCGCTGCGTTGAGCAGGTCGGGGTTGTTGGCAAGTGTCGTCTCGATGATCTGCTGGAGCTGCGGGTCAGTGAAGACCGAGCGCCAGGGGATATTGGCAAACGACGTCGTGTCGGTCACGGCAAGCGTATCACGGTCGTTGACAGAATCGCGGACAAGACCCGATGTCTTCACCTCCGGCCGTTCATACTTGCCGTAAAGGCTCTTGCAGCCCGTGAGAGTCACGGCTGCAAGACCTACGATAATAGCTCTATTGATGAAACGATATTTGTTCATGGTTCATTCAATCCTTTAAATCTAAATATTGGTCGTGCCACTTCAAAGACTCCGTAGAGCCACCATTAGCCTTTATCTCCTTCTCTACAGAAGAGCCGGTGTTGGCATACTGGCGAAGCTCGGTCATCACCTCAGCGTTGGACTCATCCTCAAACTTCAACGGCTTCACTTTCTCCTGCAACCACTGGAAGATGCAGAACAGCGCCGGCACGATGAAGATCTGAACGAGCGTACCGATGAACATACCACCTACGGCGGCAGCACCCAATGTCTGGTTACCGTTCTTGCCTACACCTGAGGCGAACATCAGCGGCAACAGACCGATGACCATAGCCAACGACGTCATCAGGATTGGACGCAGACGGGCCGCGGCACCAAGGATCGCCGAAGATTTGATAGCCATACCCGTCTCACGGCGCTCCAGGGCGAACTGTACGATAAGGATGGCGTTCTTAGCCAACAGACCAATCAACATGATCAGCGAGATCTGCATATAGATATCGTTGCTGTGCCCGAAGATATTCGTGAACAGGTAAGCGCCTGCCAGACCGAACGGGATGGAGAGCAGCACCGAGAGCGGAAGGATGTAGCTCTCGTACTGGGCACTCAGAATGAGGTAGACGAATACCAGACAGAGCACGAAGATGAGGGCTGTCGAGTTGCTCGACTCAGCCTCTGAACGGGTCAGACCGGAGTACTCATAACCATATCCCTGCGGTAGCACGTCGGCAGACACTTCTTTAATGGCCTGCATGACCTGACCGTTGGAGTAGCCATTGTTAGGCGTCACACTGACGTTGATCGAGGTGAAGAGGTTGAAACGTCCGATGTTGGAAGGACCGAAGACCTTGCGGAGCTTCACAAACTCGCTCACCGGAGCCATCTGGTTGTCGGCGGTACGCACATAGATACGGCTCAGACCGTCGGGACGCATACGGCTTGCCACATCGCCCTGGATCATCACACGGAAGAGCTTACCGTAAGCGTTGAAGTTGGAAGCGTACAGACCACCATAGTAACCCTGCAGCACAGAGAGCACCACAGCCGGCGTGATACCTGCCTGGCGGGTCTTGGCCACATCCACGTCCACCATGTACTGCGGATAGTTCGGGTTATAAGAGGTCATAGCCTGCTGCACCTCCGGACGCTTGTTCAGTTCGTTGATAAACTGCATGGTAATATCGTAGAACTTGTTCAGATCACCACCGGTCTTATCCTGCATGGTCATCGTGACACCGTTCTGCACGGAGAAGCCCGGGATCATAGGAGGACCGAACGCTAAGATCTGCGCATCCTTGATGGCGGCAGTCTGCTTATAGATCATACCGAGCACCGAGTTCTGCTCATAAGGATTGACAAGCAGCGCCATGGGGTCTTTCTCCGAGATGGCACGCTTGATACGGGCAAAGAAACCGCCGGAACGCTCCTCGAAGGGTTTAAGCTTGACGATAAACGTAGCCTGGTCGGAACCCTGACCGGCAATGAAGTTGTAACCCACGATAGCGTTACGGTGCAGGATAGCCGGGTTGGAGGCGAGCATCTTGTCGACCTCTTCCACGATCTTCTGCGTACGCTCCTGGGAGGTACCGGGCTTAGCAGACAACGTTACGAAAATCGTACCCGTATCCTCATCAGGCACCAGACCGGTCTTAGTGACCTTCATGCCGATGACGAGGAGGGCAATACCGACAACCACGACGACACCCGTGATGATGCGGTGGTTGATGACATGCTCTACACCTTTCTTATATTTATTGACCGTCTTGTCGAACACCCGGTTGAAGCCGGCATGGAAACGCGCCACAAAGGTCTTGTTCGTCTCGTCCTCGTCTTTCTTGTGCGGCTTGAGGAACATGGCACAGAGCGCCGGCGAGAGGGTCAGGGCGTTCAAGGCGGAGATGACAATACTCACAGCCATCGTCACACCGAACTCTTTATAGAAGGTACCCGACGTACCACCGATGAAGCTCACAGGCACGAACACTGAAGCCATGACGAGGGTGATGGAGATGATGGCACCGGAGATCTCATTCATAGCATCGATGGCAGCCGTGAGTGAACTCTGATAACCGGCATCGAGCTTGGCATGGACAGCCTCCACCACCACGATGGCATCATCCACCACAATGGCGATGGCCAACAGCAACGCCGACAACGTCAGCAGGTTGATGGAGAAGCCGAAGATCTGAAGGAAGAAGAAGGTACCGATCAAGGCCACAGGCACGGCAATCATAGGGATGAGCGTCGAGCGGAAGTCCTGAAGGAAGATATACACCACGATGAACACAAGGATCAGCGTGATGACCAAGGTGCTGATCACCTCCTCGATAGAGGCGAAGAGGAAGTCGGTGACATCGTACATCATGACGACCTTCAACCCTGGAGGCATGCTCTTCTGCGCATCCTCAAGGGCAGCCTTCACGTCAGTAGCGATCTGCGTAGCGTTGGAACCGGCAATCTGCTGCACCATACCCATACACGCCGGCTGCCCGTCGTTTCTCAGATGCACGTTGTACATCAACGTACCGAGCTCGATCTTGGCGACATCCTTCAGATGAAGGGTCTGACCGGTCGTCTTACTTGTCAGAACGATGTTCTGATATTCGATAGGCTTCGACAGACGGCCTTTGTAGCGCAGCGTATACTCGTACGCCATGTTGGAGTTCTCACCAAACTTACCCGGGGCAGCCTCAATGTTCTGTCCGGCAAGGGCAGCGGTGATATCCGACGGGATCAGTCCGTACTGCTTCATCTTGTCCGGCTGAAGCCAGATACGCATCGAATAGCTGGCGGTAGACGGCGAGCTGACATCACCCACTCCGTTGATACGCTTGAGCAACGGCACGATGTTGATGTTGTTATAGTTGGTCACGAACTGGTCGTCGTAGCGCCCATCGTCAGAGGTGAGGGCATACATCACCACGTTGGAGGTCTGACGCTTCGTCACCGTCACACCGACCTTCGTCACCTCGGCAGGAAGCAGCGCCTGTGCCTGCGACACACGGTTCTGCACGTTCACGGCCGCCATGTCAGCATCAGAGCCCTGCTTGAAGTAGACCGTAATCATGGCCATACCATCGTTGGTGGCGGATGAGGTTATGTAGGTCATGTTCTCCACACCATTGATGCTCTCCTCAAGAGGGACGACAACAGACTTCATCACCGTCTCGGCATCAGCACCCGTATAGGATGTCAGCACCATAATGGTAGGCGGTGCTATATCCGGATACTGCTCGATAGGCAGCGAGGCCAGACCGATGAATCCTAAGAGCACAAGCACAATAGAGATCACCGTCGACAGTACCGGTCGCTTGATAAAATTGGTAAATGTCATACTTCTTTCAATGTTGAATGTTGAATTATTAATGTTGAATGAGACAAGTGTTTAATGATGAATTAAAAATTGCTCAATGATAATTGCTCAATGATAACTGTTCAATGAGCATTGAATTCATTCCACACTTAACATTTAACACTAAACATTATTTTCCGCTCATAGCTTTGACAAAGCCCTTGGCGGAACCCTGGCTGGCACCGAGTTTTTCGGCCTTGTCAATCTTCTCCTGGTACTGCGCCTCGGTGATAGGCTGAATCTTCTCGCCATCGGTGAGCTTCGTGATACCCTTGCTCACATAACGGTCGCCGACGTGGAGACCACTTGTGACGATATAGTTGATGCCATCATCCTCAGGATTGACTTTGATCTCTGAGTATTTAACCTTGTTGTCAGCACCCACTAAGTAGACGAAGTACTTATCCTGCACCTGCACGACGGCTTCCTGTGGAATGAGGATAGCACCGTTGTCCACATGAGGCACGATGATCTGACCGGCACCACCACTCTTGAGCAACCGCTGCGGGTTGGCGAAATGGGCGATCAAAGTGTAAGCACCTGTCGTGGCATCGATGACACCACTCATCTTCACTACGCGGCCCGGCTGGTTGTAGATAGAGCCATCGGCGAGCTGAAGCTTCACCGTAGGCATCTCTTTCAGCACGCCTGCCACGCTGCCGGCGGTCTTCGACATACTGAGGATGTCGGGCTCACTCATGGAGAAGAACACCTCCATGGTGCTGATGTCCGATACCGTTGTCAGCGTGCTGGAAGCGGAGACGAGGGCACCTTTCTTGAATGGAAGGTTGCCTACCACTCCTGCCGACGGCGCACGAACGACGCACCACGACAGCGTCTCCTCGGCTGCGGCAAGCGCTGCCTGAGCCTGGGCCACCTGAGCACGGGCGGTAGCGTAACTGTTCTCTGCCGTCTCGAGCTCATACTGACCGATGATGTGCTGGTTGAAGAGCTTCTTATTATTAAGATATGTGAGACGCGCCGTGTTGGCCTGGGCACGGGAGGTGTTCAGAGCGGCACGACACTGGTTGACCTGCGCACGGTAAGTCTCGCTGTCGATGGTGAACATCGGCTGGCCCGCGCTCACGGTCTGGCCTTCATGCACATAGACATTCGTGATGAAACCGGAAATTTTGGGGTGGACATCCACATCTTGAAGACCTTTGATGGTTGCCGGATAGGTAGTCTGCAGGTCGGCGCTCGAAGCACCTACCGTACGCACGGCAAACTGATTGTCCTGAAGGTCGGCCAAGCTGCCTCCGCTCTTCTTACCTCCGCAAGAGGAAAGAGCTAAAGCTACCATAGCCACAAACAAACAACTTTTTAATCTCATACCTAATTATATTAATGTAACTGTCTCTAAGTATATTCATAATCGGTTAAGGTACATTGACATTGCTTTTTAAGCCCAATCTCCCTGTAACACGCTGCAAAAGTAACCATTATTCTCGGATAACTCAATAATACGTTTGAGTTTTAACAACAATTACAAAGGTTTTGTGGTGTTTAGCAGGGCACGCCCTTTGACGGGTTTCTGCCACGCTGTAATCAGGCCAGTCCCATCTCCCGGGCTTTCTGCTTGAGCAGTTGCATGAGGGGCTCCCGCTCATTGGGCACGGTGTTGTCGAGGACGGCGTTCTTCAGCGTTTGCTTGAGCACTCCCACCTCGCGCGAAGGTTTGAGGTTGAACATCTGCATGATCTCATTGCCGTCGATGACGGGCTGCAGCAGGCGCTTATAGTCACGCTCCTTCAAGTCGGCGATCTTCTCGCGAACGATCCGGAAGTTCTCCCTAAAGCGTGCCTTACGCACCTCATTCTTGCTCGTGATATCAGCATCGCAGAGCCGCATGAGATCATCGATGTCGTCGCCCGCATCGTTGATGAGCCGGCGCACGGCAGAGTCGGTCACCTCCTCGTCGGCAATGGCGATAGGGCGCATGTGCAGCTCCACGAGTTTCTGCACATACTTCATCTTCATGTCCATCGGGAGCTTGAGCCTTC